>Ga0228711_1003915_pt1 | contig 23105 bp, 10 predicted proteins | sample MedpolnodulmetaG_2_FD_177996 | JGI IMG/M metagenome (GOLD analysis project Ga0228711, IMG submission 177996) | Root nodule microbial communities from Medicago polymorpha collected in Santa Monica, California, United States - brown nodules | ecosystem: Host-associated > Plants > Roots > Nodule...
TGCTTTGACATGTCATCTTTAACCACCTCTTGCGTGTCTTCGTCATCAAATAAACAGGCATCCTCCCATAAAGAGAAGCCCCATTCCTCAATAATTTTAAAATCATAAATCACCCCATCCACCATAATCTTGGCACCGATATTAACCACCTCCAACGACGAAGTAGCAATCAAAACCCTGACATAATCAAACCGTTCTTTTTCCAAAGTTACCTCATCCACATGCAGTAAACGACCATAGTTAAAAACAAAAAGTTTGAAAAAATTCGAATTCCAAGCATGAAGTGGCACCCCATATATCCTCACCCACGTGCCTCTTTCACGGATTAAAGTATCCTTGTTCCATTTTACTGGTTTAGAAAATAAATGATCAAAAAATTATGTTGCCGACAATAAAACCTTACTGACATCATCATTACCATTCGAGCGCACCAACACTTTGTCAGCTCCCAACGGAATGATATCCAAATTCTCAAACCCATCATCAAAAATATGGCGTTGTAAAATAAGAATAGCCTCACCATTCGCCACTGACACTGATAACCCTTTCGATGCCCACGAAACATCAAGATCATCAGAACGATACTTACAGACATACATTTGTGTAGCTTGCACCTCAATATGATTTGATTGCAATTTATAAGGTATGCGAATGGAAAAAATAAGAAGTTTTGTATTATATTAGAGAGTCCTAAGCTCCAAGAGCTGATTTTGCAGAATTCTCTAGCTAGTCGGTTGGAGAGAGATATGAAAGTGAAGATTCAGATAAAGAGGGAAATTGTGAAAATTCAAACGTCGAGATGTGGAAGTTAACATTGATAAACTCAAGATGTATTTGATTATTTTGAAAAGGAAGTTGAATGAAATGTAAGTAAAGATGAAATTAAGAAACCAGAACCATTATGTATAAATTGTTTGTATTGTGATAAATGATACACAATGGTACCAAAACAAATTCATAATCAAACAAGAGTAGCATACACAGTGACAACAAAATATGTCCATTGCATTATGTTTTTAAAAGGATTGATGTTCATAAAAGTGTTGATCACTGCAAATTTGTTGAACATTAGGGATGGCAAAGCGGGTCGGCCCGTCCCATTTAGGTTCGCTCCGTCTAAGCCCGCTAAAAACGAGACGAGTCGAGTCAAATTTAGTGACCGAGTCTAAAATCTCACCCCGCCCCGTTTAGTGGCGGACTTGCGAGTTGGCGGGCCGGCCCGCCAAACAAAAAAATTTGATTTTTTTCTTTACAACTTAATTGTTACAAAAAAAACTATGTTGCTTTTATCATAAAAATATATAAAAGAATGGGTAGCAAATAAATTTGTGAAAAACAAGATAATTAACAAATTGTCGAATTCAACATTGTAGTTAATAGCAAAATAAGGCAAATGCGGAACATAAAACAAATCATAAAATAAATTCAACAACCAAATAAAATCCAAATGGATAAAATAAGTCTCAAAATAAATAAACTCAACAACCAAGATAAATCCAAAAGCACAAAATAAGTCCCAAAATAAATCCAAGAACAAAAACAAATCCAAAAGCATAAAATAAGTCTCAAAATAAACTAAACAACCAAGATAAATCCAAAAGCATAAAATAAGTCTAAAAATAATCGCAGCAGTATAATTCTTATACTAAGTCAATCAACTCCAAGTCAATCATCATCTGAGTTATGAATATATGGTGCTCCTCCTCCTCCTGTTGTCGTCATAACATAATTGTTTCCAACGAGTTAAGCGGGCCGGCCCGCCCCGTGCCCACCCCGTTATTCAACGATGCGAGACGAGCCGAGTCAACTATGAAAAACGAGTTCAAAACTTCGACTCAGCCCACCAAAAATAGCGAGCCAAACGGGCCGGTCCGATGGGTCAAGCCCGTTTTGCCACCCTATTGAACATGGATCTGCGGGAGCCAAAAAAAGTCCTTTTACTTTGCCTTAATGCCATGTTGTCTCATAAAACCACGTCAATGTCAAGTCATCACGTCCTTAACCTTGCATGTAAGTCCTTGATATAAGACTAATGTGTCCTGACTCCTGATTTATTTGTGACTTAAAATTTAGTTTTTTTTCTTCTTCTCAAAAACTAAAATAGATTTCATTGTTTTTTAGAGGTATGAAAATGAGACTTCACTCTTAATAGGAAAAAGAAAAACTAACAATTTTTGAATGAGAACTGATTTTATCATCTATTTTTCTGAAAAGTTCCTTGTACAAACATAATATACATAGACTACTTAATAAAGGGACTTATTGCATATAACAAAATATCTTAACATCATTGACGGTAGCGAATTGGACTATCAATGAACTAATCTTAACCACGTTTACGACATAAACTCAACTAGTTTAAATTTGTTGCAGCATTGAGGCATTCATAACCGAATTCACAAACCAGACATTCATAACCAAATTCACAAAGAACTGCTCATGTTCAACCCTTAATACTCTTTCCTAAAAGCTTTCTTTCATCAGGGTTAGTGGAGGCTAGTGTTTTACATACAAAACTTGGCTGAAAGCTATATTTGTGACATCAATACATAGTTAAAAGTACGCAGGCATCCAAGTGACAAGGAATCATGTATAATATCCAAATAACCTAAAGTTTTATGTCTTGGCTCAGTTGTGACTCGTGACTAATGCAATTGCCCTTACCCCTTTCATTTCATTGGTCATCATCAACACCATCGCCTTTATCAGATGGCTCACCTTCCGCCTTTCTTTTCTTTTTCTTCTCCTCTCCCTTTCCCTTCTCATCTCCCTTTCCTTTTGGCACCGCTGCTTTCTTCCCAGCGTTCTTCTTCCTGAACTCTGATAGGCCAAAAAGAAAAAGTGTTAAGGTCCGCCAAGTTAGGGCAGATATTGGTCAAATCCAAACAACTACACATATCTCTTTTCTTAATGAGAATGAAATCATAAAATGAAATAAATTTTCAAGCAAATTATTACAACGTAGTTTCATGTGTGTAATTCAAAAAACATACTCTCACAAATAGTTTAATTCCTCTTTGTCGCTATGAACCATAGCTGACCACACTTGTTTCTGTAGCATAACAGTGAACTGTGAACACCAAGCAAAATCATATCTTCCATCGTGCTTAAAGTTAGTTCACAGCATACACAACAGAGCATAGAAGAAACTCAGTTTTAGGCTTTTAAATAAGGAAGACATTTTAGAGTTACACTGTTACAGTTTATGGACTTTTCGATTGCTCCTGATTTTCACCAACAACAATAACCAACCCTTTTTAACTAAATGGGGGTTCCTCCTAATTATAAATTTTACAGTTTTGTAAATCATTTTTTTAACTTCTATCCAATGAAAAGAACAAGACCATAATAAATACATAAATGACAACATTCATTGTGATGCTAAAGCTTCACTTCACTCTACAGCTAACAAAAAGTAAAAATCAATCACAGCTAGTTTGAAAACAAACTCAATAAACTCATATCATAGGTAAGGGAAAGTGACCTTCAAGAGAATCTTTTAGAGGGCCAACAAACTCAGTAAACTCAGTTTCTTCGAGAGCTTTGAAAACATCTTCAGCATTGATAATTTGCCTCTTTGACTCCCTACATATATCATTAGCCCTGCAAATACAAACAACACCAATCACTCTTCACCTTCTTCTACCTCAAAAAGTTCCCATTTTTTATAATCACACAGGAATCAATCTCCAAAACCCACAACAAAACTTCCCCAATTTCCTCCGAAATAGCCAACACCCATTGCAAAAATTTCCCAATTGCCGCTAAACTACAAACCCTAATTTTTATCTCCTTCCTTACAAAGTTCCCATTTTTATAATGACCCATGAATCAATCCCAAAAACCATTGCAAAGTTTTCCCAATTGCTTCCAAAATATAACCCCTAATTTTTATCTCCTTTCTTAAAATCACCCATGAATCAATAGACAAACCCAATACAAAATTTTCCCAATTGCCTCCAAAATATAAACCCTAATTTTTCCCCTTCTCTGCAACTAAAGTTTCAACTTTTAAAATCAACCACGAATCAATCACCAAAACCCATTACAAAATTTCCCCAATTACGTCCAAAATCTAAACCCCACTCAAAGAAAAGGAGAATTTCAGACATCAAATTTATCAAATTAGCGTTTTTTTATCTATTTGTGCGCAAATTAGGGCTTCAGAGAGAAGGTAAAAGCACTTACGTAGCGGAAAGGTAGTGGATGAAGATTCTGGCACTTTCAGAGAATGCAAGAAGAGCGTCTTTGTGAACGGCAATGTCGCCGTCGTCGGAGCAAGTGGAAAGCTTCTCCTTTACCACACGGCGTACGATAGTTTTGGGAAGCTCCTCCGTTTCAGCCATTGTCAATTTTCTCTTCTTCGATTTCCAATTGGGATAATTGGAATTAGGGTTTGAATTGTGGTTGGAATTAGGGTTTTATTTGTACTTCTTGTTGTGAATGGGTTTGGTTTCCCGCCATATAACAAAAAAAAAAAAACTCAAGCGACTAAAGTTTAAGTTTAAATACAGTTTTACCCTCTTAATTTGGATTTTATTCCCCTATTTTAAAATTTGGAATTTTTCCCTTATTTTACATTTTTCCTAATTTTGCATCCCTCTGTAACATTTTGAGTTCATTTTCGCTGTTGTAGCAGGGCTGATGTGAAATATATTATATTATTTTATGTTTTCATTCATTTTCTGCATAATAAAAATATAATATATTTCACATCATCGGAAATAAACTCAAATGTGGTAGAGGGGTGGTAAAATTTTGAGTTTTAAAATTGAGGAGGTAAAATCCAAATTAAGCGAAAATAGGGAGTTAATCTGCATTTAAACCTAAAGTTTAATACTTGTGAATTTTTATATTTTTTTAGAATAAAATAAAACTTTGAATGAATTTTTTTTTTAAGAAAACTTTGAAATAAAAATAAAAATTAGAAATGCTATTTGTAAAATCATTTTAAAACAACTTTTGGAACAATTCTCTTATATTTTCATTGTATTTGTATTCTTATTCTTTTAACGAATTTTTGGCATTTGACAAAATAATTTGGAGCCAAAAATATTGAAATTTTGGGATTTGACACAATTTGTTTGGAGCCAATTTTTTTTTATAATTATTATATATTTCAATGAAAACAAATTTATTACTACTATAAAATTATTATTTTAAATGTATTGTAGATTTGTATCGTGGCTAATCAAATCAACTTGTACTTTCAAAATTACGCATAGCCACAAGGTTATGGGTAGACATGGCAACGGGGCGGATCGGGGGCGAGTTTGAGTATCCCATCCCCGCCCCTGTCCCCAAACCATATCGAGGGTAAAAATTGAACATTCAACCCTGCCCCCAATGGGGACGGGTCTCCCGGCCCTGCCCTCACCCCCACCCGCGAAAACTTTATTTTTTTTATAAAATATTTAAAAAATGCATATTTTTTTCATAGCAACGAAAACATAATAATTATATTAATAATTATTTATCTAATAAACCTTTTTCAAAAGAGCAAAATAATTATAATAAATATGTTTCTAAAGAATAATTATATATTAAAATAGGTTGGTGCTTATGAAAATAAGATTATAAAATTTAATAAAAAAAAATTAAAAAGCGGGTGCGGGGCGGGGGTGCGGGGCAGGGTGGGTGTAAGCATCCCCCGCACCCGGCCCCACCCCGTACTAAAACTCCAAATTTCCCCCACACCTGCACCTAGTTAAATTGGCTTTTCCCCGTTAAATTCGGGGCGGGGGCGGGGTTTGTTGCCATGTCTAGTTATGGGTAATGAGAAAATTTATTACAGTGTTTTTAAGTTTCAGTGATGTAGATTAGGGTTGATGCTTAGATGCTAGTAACTCAGTTTCTGGAAGTCAAGGAAGCAACGTCATGCTCTTCTGTTGACGTAAGCATATAGAATTGAATTATAAAGGATTACATTCCTACTTTGTGACTTGGTTCAAACTCGTGTTAGACAATCAATACTTTATTTTTATTGTGATAGCTAAAGTGTTTTGCACATTTTAGCCGATCATTTTTTGTATGAGAGAACCAATCATTTGGACATTGATCGTCACATCGTTCGCCTCAATGTACAAGAAGGTCTCGTGAAACCTTTCCTGTTCCATTTGTTCAATCACTTTCAACCCAATGAGCATCAAGTTTTGGCTTGAGATTGGCAACAAGCTCAATGATATTACAAGAAGATTCAATTATATTATTGAAAGGAGGAACACATTTCTTTTATAACTGGGTGATTTTACGCAAAAAAAAAAAAAAACCCATTGAAGTGGTTGAATGACGTCTAACCAATCCCAAAGTGTATGGACGAGAAAACAATATATAGAAAATTGTCGAATTTCTTTTAATTTAAGTGGAGCACCAACTTCCCATCAAGTTAAATCAGTCTACAATGATCATTGGTAAACATCAATTTTGATACAAAAGTTTGGGTATATGCATTTTTTTTATCGAGAGCATTACTTTTTCCAATATAAAATTTATTACAATATCTAATTTAGATTTAACACAAGCAAAAGTGCATGAATTGCTGCTACATAAAAGAAATCAGTTGATGGTATTGGATGATGTATGGAAAAGAAATCAAGAATTGGAATTTGGAGTAAGCGATGACGATTGGTATGAGTTGAAAGTTGTACTACGATTCCAAAGTTGCTTTTTATTTTAGTTTTCATTCGTGACAAATATGTTGCAGAAATGACAAGAACAAACCTTGTTTGGGCAATAGTAGAAGAATAAGAAAATGAGTATTTTAGTTTTTAATTTTTTTTTTTGAGTTAGATAACCATAGTCGAGTTAGTTATTTAGTCTTTTCTTTTTCTCTACTATGTGTTTTATTAGCACGGGGTTAGTTAGAATTCTCAACTAATCTCAACTCTATAAATCATTGTAATTATTTCCACATTTTTTTTTCTCAATTTGAATTAGTTTTCTTTTTTCATTCATGGTGTTCTTGATTGATATTGCAATTTACTCATATTGAACATTATAATGTATAATAAGAAATATTTAAATCACATATGCAATAACAGTCTCATTGTGATATTTGATATGAAAAATAAAAACGGTCTTTTTATTTTGTTCTTATTGTATTGTATGTTAAAATAAAGAAAAATTCTAAGATTGACACCTCATATACAGAAATTGTAATTCTTTAAAAAAAAAAAAACAAGAAATTGTAATATATAAAATAAAATAATAATAATAATAATCATTATTATATTATAGCATTAAAATCAATTGATCCAAGCATTTTCTTTCATGTTACCATTTAAGTTAGCTTTCTTAATCTAATGCTAGCTAATAATGTGTTTTCTTTTCATTATTATATATGAGTTTTTTTGAAGTTTCATTTTCATATTATTCACAACATTTTGTAGTTTTCATCATGCAAGACAATGGAAGATTTTGATTTTTGATTTTTTTTAAAGAAATACAATATATTGTTGTTCATGACAAAATGGAAAATTTGAAAAATATATACAATCTCATATTGCTGAACAATTAACCATAGATTTTATTTCTCATATTTACTTGTTATAAATTTGTAGAAATATTTACGAGACATGCGTTGAATTTTTTTTGCGTTCTCTTTAGATAAATATATTTGAAAACTCTTTGAACTATTTTTTAAATAAGTACTTAGATACAAATTTATAACAATTTATAACTATTTTGTGAGAAAAAATATTTAAATTCAGTATCACCAAACAACAAATACTTGTAACATTCCCACAAAAAAAAAAAAAACGTGTAACAATTTATATCGTCTTATAATGATTTTTGTGATCTAAGTCACATAAATGAGTTACATGCTCACATAATTGTTAAAAACTTAAATATTTTATGAACTAAATTGTATTGAATTTGTATGATCACATGCAATTCATAAATATTGTATGAACACTAAAGTGAAACTATAGTATGATCACTTTTTTTTATTATGTTAAAATGAAACTATTGTTTGATACCTATGCATTTGATTTATGTGAAACAATTGAATGAAGAGTATATCATGAAAATTGCTTGAACTAAATGAATTAAATTAAATATAAATATAGACGTCTAATTATATGGTTATCCTAGTAATAACAAAATTATATAAAACATGTGAGACACAACAATGATTTTAATCAAAAAGATTTTAATTAATATGCAATGCTGGTCTAAAAAGATTTGACACATGTCACTTAATCATGTCTCTCTTCAAAGATAATTTAGTAAATAATATGACGTAGTGGCATAATAAATATTGAACACATGTGTAGAACATTTTTTATATTGATTCCATATATCAATTAAATTCAATCAAAAATTAGAATGAATAATATGTGTGATAAATTAAAAAAGTTAGATAAGTAAAAATAAAAACAGACATAAATATTAAAAAAAATCTATTTTCCTTAGGAGATTAAAAACAATCACTTCATAAACATATTACTGATACATAAAATGGGATAAATAGATGTACAAATAATTTATTTCACGTGGTATAATATGTTTTTCTTAATATTAAATATAAATTATTTTAATTTACGAGTAACATCCTTTTATTTATATTTATACATCTATTTGGAATGGTGTGACTCAAAAAGTATAGTTAATATGTATTCAATGTGAAAACTGAAATCTAGAACTCAAGTATGGACCCATGAAAATTTTAAATTCAACCTGAAGCTCAAACATTGAAATCATGATTACTTCTCTTCTTTTAGAACAAATTTATACATAGAGTTTGCTTTGCCTAGTTTTCTTCTTTCTTATGGTAAGTCTTGTATGGTGTAATGGAGGAGATTATTATTTACTAACTAGTATGTGGACCCGTGCCAGTCACGGGCTAGAATTTCACCATACTTCAAAGAAACAATATTGTGATTTATCAAGTGACAGTTAAATTCTAATATTGTATAAAAATAGAGGAAGTTGCACAACAATTAAGTCAAAACACTCGTATACTTAAGCCTTAAAATTTTAGATGAAGATGTCACATCGTTCTCACTTATGTGGTTGCTCCTTCTCCAAGGGATTTCTCTTTTGGTACCTAACAATTGCTCATTGTCAACTAATAAATGGTAATCTATCGGCATCGTTCTCACTTATGTGGTTGTTCCTTCTCCAAGGGATTTCTCTTTTGGCACCTAACAATTGCTCATTGTCAACTACTAAATGGTAATTAGCTACAGTATGATATCCCAATTCAACATTATTGGGGGTGTGTGTGGGGTGGGGGTGGACGGCGTACTCAGAGAATCTCACACTACATGGAGATGTCAGGGTAGATGTTGAGCAACATAAAAGTAGGATGATCCATGTACCTAATACCTTAAGACTTTGGATGAAGATATATTGTCAATCTCACTTGTGTAGTTTCTCTTAGCCTAATGCGATGATACAATCCAATGTAGGCTTCCATTAAAGCCTCAATATTATCATAATTTATTTTGTTAGTTATTAGGTATCATTAATTTAATTTTTTATCTTCAAATTTAAACTTTTAGATGTTTGTGGTGGATGGCGTACTCTGAGAATCTCACGCTTCATGGAGATGTTAAAATATCGAGTGTAAATTAAAATTCCACATTGAATGCAGGGTAGATGTTGAGCAACATAAAAGTAAGATGATCTATATACCTAATATCTTAAGACTTTGGGTGAAGATATATTGTCAATCTCACTTGTGTAGTTACTCTTAGCCTAATGCGATGATACAATCCAATGTAGGCTTCCATGACAGCCTCAATATTGTTGGAAAATGATAAGAATACAATACTGAACAAAGAAAATAGAATTTGTTGTGTCATGGGAAAACCACTGCCCTGAAAGCGAATTCGGCAAGACCTCGATGCAATCTAAACGCCGACCGCTCCCCAAGGTTAACACAACTAGCCTATGAACACGTGCACTCGTGGCCTTAGGTTATGGAAAACACAGAACAATTGCCCATATATTATTTAGGAATGAAAAAAGAAAGTTTTGACAGAAAAATGGTATATCAGTGGTCTGTTAGCAGAAAGCAAGAGCGTATCTCTCTACAACTTGTTTCAGACCTTTAAAATAGCATTTGAGTATCAAAAACGGTTCCCTTCCTTTTCTGTAACAGCCACATAAATCCCTTAATAATAGCCCCAATAATTATACGTTATTAGGCATTAAGAAGGAGGTTTTCAAATCTGTTTGGTAACTGAATATTAGTGTTTAAAGGAAAGATATTTCAAAATATATAATAAAAGGGATTTGACTATTAAAAGCAATTAAAGAGAAATAAGGGAAGATGATTCTCAAACCTTTTACCAAAGTGGGACTCACGTATATGTTCAATTTTGCCATTGTTCAACAATCCCCCACCAATGGTAAAATAGAAAATCAAAAGAAAGAAAGAAATAGAAAATCTGGGCAAAAGAAGGATTAACACTTAAGTACCAATATCATAATGATTGAATTGATACGTAGTGATGTAAGGCAACAATTGTGTCTAGATAGTGAAATTACTCTTGAACTATCAGCTTCAATTGAGACCCCTACAACACATGTATTACCTTAGAATCTGTGATTTCCGCGATAGTCAATACAAACGCTTTTAAAGGCCATGCGCACACCTTGGGTTCTCATGAGTGCTCTAGAAAAACAGCCAAGATTTTTCATAGAAGGCGGCCCACCTTCACACTCAAGCAGGTAAATTCATCAAGTGCATCTCAAAAGCACCACCATAAAAGGCTATGAATTTATTAAGAACATAAAAAAAAATGTTCAACCTCAAATTTAACAAGCGGCGAATCCATCAAGTTCGTGTCATAAGGACCACCCAAAAATTAGGGCTATGAACTCGTTAAGAGCTAAAAGCTCAACCTATTCACAATGCATTACCACATGTCATAGAGATGGGAGGTGTAATGCAACAGAGTATTCATATGGCTTCGTTTGACCAAGAATGGGATCCACCATATTTTCCTCAACACAAAGGCTTAAGCCCCATCTCCCTCGACGATTCAAGCACTAATTTCCTTGTTAGACCTTTGGTGACAGGATCCGCTAAGTTCCTTTCAGATCTAACGAACTCTAAAGAGATCACACCATTTTTCAAAAATTCTCTAACCGAACTATGTCTTACACGGATGTGTCTCCTCTTTCCATTATACACATTATTCATTGCTATACCAATAACTGCTTGTGAATCACAATGAAGAGAAATCGGTATAGACCGTTTCCCCCACAATGGCACATCGACCAACAAGTTTCTCAACCATTCTGCTTCTTGACCTGCTAGATCAAGAGAGATGAACTCTGACTCCATAGTGGAACGTGCTATACAAGTTTGCTTGGAAGACTTCCATGATATGGCACCTCCACCTAAAGTAAAAATATATCCACTGGTGGAACTCACCTCATCATTATCAGTAACCCAATTTGCATCACAAAATCCTTCTAACACTGAAGGAAATTTACAAAAATGCAAACACCAATCCATAGTACCTTTAAGATACCTGAGTAAACGACGAAGTGCTGTCCAATGTTCATTACCTGGATTGTGAGTATATCTGCTAAGTCTGCTCACAGCATAAGCTATGTCAGGTCTAGTACAATTCATGAGAAACATAACACTACCTATGACTTTGGCATATTCAACTTGTGAAATGCTAGAACCATTGTTTTTCTTAAGATGTATGCTAGAATCATAGGGAGTTTTCACAGGTAATTCATCATAACAATTAAATTTTTTCAATATCTTTTCGATATAATGTGACTGACTTAAAGAAACACCATTATCAATTTTTCTCATTTTGATTCCTAGAATCACATCAGCTTCGCCTAGATCTTTCATATCAAAATGAGAAGATAAAAATGATTTGGTCTCATTCACTACAGTCACATTAGTACCAAAAATTAGCATATCATCAACATATAGACATATTATCACACATTCCTGTCCAAATAATTCAGAGTAAACACAAGTGTCAGATGAATTCACAATATAACCATCACTTACTAGAGTATGGTTAAATTTTTCATACCATTGTTTAGGAGCCTGCTTAAGACCATATAAAGATTTTCTCAACATACACACTTTGTTCTCTTGACCTTGAATCACATAGCCCTCGGGTTGCTCCACATAGATTTTCTCTCTCAAGTCACCGTTAAGAAAAGCCGTTTTTACATCCATTTGATGTACTACAAGACCATGAATAGCGGCCAAGGCAACTAGAGAACGAATTGTAGCAATCTTAGTAACTAGAGAGTATGTATCAAAATAGTCAATTTCTTTCTTTTGTGTGTACCCTATAACTACCAATCTGGCCTTAAATTTATCAATGGTTCCATCTGTTCTTAGTTTCTTTCTAAAAACCCATTTACATCTGATTGGTTTACTTCCCTTAGGCAAATCAACTAGTTCCCAAGTATGGTTAGACATGATAGAATCTAATTCACTGTTGATAGCCTCTTCCCAAAATATAGCATCAATAGAAGTTACTGCCTCATTATAAGTTTTAGGATCATCCTCAATAAGAAAAGTAGACACAAAAGTATCATTTACTTTATCAACATCATTATTTTCAATCAAAAAAGTAGTGATAAAATCCGGTCCAAAACTACTTTCTATTCTTTGCCTTTTACTTCTCCTAGGTTCATTAGCTTGTTCATTTGTATCAGAGGAAGAAACAGGCAAAGATAAAGGCACTAAAGTAGTATTATGAGAACCACTAACATCATTAAGATGTTTCTTAAAAGGAAATTCTTGTTCAAAAAATTCTGCATTCCTAGATTCACAAATAGAATTATCATTCAAACACATGAATCTATAAGCAGCACTATTTTGAGCATATCCAATAAACAAAATCAAACGTTTTGGTGCCTACGTTATTCCTCTTGAAATCCGGCAGTCCCACCTTAGCTAGACATCCCCATACCTTTAAAAAATTTAAATTAGGTGCAAATCCTTTCCACAACTCATAAGGGGTTTTATCTAGCCGTTTATGGGGGACTCTATTTAGTGTATAACAAGCTGACAGAACAACTTCCCCCCACATTTGGTTGGACATACCAGAACTCAATAACATAGCATTCATCATTTCTTTAAGTGTTCTATTTTTTCTCTCAGATATGCCGTTTTGTTGAGGAGTATAAGGGGCACTAGTTTCATGGACAATCCCATTTTTCTCACAAAATTCCCTAAGAAAATTAGTTCCATATTCGCCACCCCTATCAGACCTAATCCTCTTAATTTTACGGTCCAACTGGTTTTCAACTTCTGCCTTATATTTTAAAAACATCGTTTCAGCCTCATCTTTCGAATTTAGAAGATAAACTTTGATATATCTAGAAAAATCATCTATAAATGTAACATAATATCGTTTACCTCCTCTGCTGACTGAGTTTTTAAAATCAGCCAAATCTGAGTGAACTAATTCAAGTAATTCAGTAGATCTATTTGTGACATGCTTAAAAGGCTTCTTTGCATACTTCGCTTCAATGCATATAGGACACTTAGAAAACTGATTTATATCCAGCACATTAATTAAATTCATATCTCTAAGTTTCTTAATGGAATTCACATTCACATGTCCTAGCCTACCATGCCACAAGTTAACATATTCATCGATATAAACAGAAGCAACAGAAGACATATTATTAGATGCAACAGAAATGGTGTTCAGTACAAATAAATCATCAGCTTGATATCCCTTCCCCACAAGTTCCCCATTCTTTGTTATAACTACTTTATCCGCTTCAAAAACCAATTTTAAACCAGCTCTATTAAGTAAGCTACCAAAAATTAGATTCCTACGCAGGGAGGGAACATACAAAACATCACTCAAAGATATAGTTTTTCCAGAAGTAAGTTTAAGGAGAATCTTTCCTTTACCAAACACTCCAGCTGTAGCAGAATTTCCCATGAAGACACGCTCTCCATCCGCAACATCCTCAATCTGGTGGAAAAGCTCTTTGTTGGCGCATAAATGTTTAGACGCGCCGGTATCTAGAATCCAGTCTACTTTGTTGTCGACCAGGTTTGCTTCCACTACCACCGCAGCTATCACTTCTTCATTTTCTGCTAGATTTGCTTGAGGTGCAGATGGTGCAGCATGCTTCTGGTTATTGCTTTGTTGTCCTTGTTTCATGTAACATTGGTATGCTTTGTGACCTGATTTGCCGCAGACATAGCAAGAAATTGTTCTCTTTTGAATATTGTTATCACCTTTCTTGAGACCAACCTGTTTATTTCTTTGTTCATTTTTCTGGAACCTTTTACCTTTGCCTTTGAACCTGTTTTTATCAACAAATTCAACAACATCAACATTAACTGAATTTGTAGAAAATGAAACATGCTTATCTTTAAGTCTATTGGCCTCTTCAGTCTTCATACGATTGATTAGTTCTTGAAGTGACAGATCTCTCTTCTTGTGTTTGAGTTGGTTGCGGTAGTCACTCCATGATCGTGGAAATTTCTCGAGAAGCACGTTAGCTTGAAGTATCTCACACATTTTCATCCCTTCATTCAGTACTTCACCAACCAGATTCTCATATTCATGAATCTGCTCCATGATAGGCTTGTTATCCACCATTTGGAAACGCAGCCAATTTCCTACCACATACTTCTTCTTTCCAGCATCATCATCACCATAACGTTTAACCAGAAATTCCCATATCGCCTTTGAAGACTTCTGATTAATAAACAAATCAAAGAGATTATTTGCCATATGATTCAGCAAATGACCCCTAGCAATTTTGTTGTCCTTTTCATATTTCTTCTTAGCCTCATCATTAGCTTTCTTGGTTGCTGCAGACGGTGGAGTTACTGCAGGTGTAGCAGGAGTAGATGACTCAGTAGAGTCAACAACATCAGCAGGAGGCTCTTCAAATAACACATAATCAACCTTTAAGATTTCAAATAGAATCAGTAGTCTTTGTGACCACCTTTTGTAATTTGTGCCATCTAGAGGTTCAGATGACTCAATATTATCATAATTTATTTTTTAATTTCTCGGTATCATTAATTTAATTTTTTATCTTGAATTTAAACTTTTAGATGTCATTTGTTTTCATGCAATTTTTTTATTCAATTTATATTATTTCAAATTACTTCACTTTTGGTTTTTGGTGAGACCTGACATTGGAAAAATGGAGATATGTTTTGTTGAGTTGACAAAATACACGTTTATTATCATTAAAAACATACATGTTTATTAGACATTTTAAATTGATGTGATATTTTCTTAATGAGTTGAATATTTTGGTAGCCTAATTACTATGTAATCTTCAATTCCTTAAAAAAAATCCATAAAATTACCGGCAACTCACAATTCCATATACTCTCACATGTAAATAAAATACACTTCTTAGTTTTTTTTCCCTTATCATTTCTCTCAAGTTCAAACTCCTTTTTCATCTTTTTTTTCTTTTTCTAACGTACTTTCTCTCTTCTCATGAACAAATGGAACCAAAACATTATTTATATTTATACATCTATTTGGAATGGTGTGACTCAAAAAGTATTATTAATATGTATTCAATGTTAAAACTGAAATCTAGAACTCAAGTATGGACCCATGAAAATTTTAAATTCAACCTGAAGCTCAAACATTGAAATCATGATTACTTCTCTTCTTTTAGAACAAATTTATACTTAGAGTTTGCTTTCCCTAGTTTTCTTCTTTTTCATGGTAAGTCTTGTATAGTGTAATGGAGGAGATTATTATTTACTAATGGTCATGTATTGCTTCTCCTTTGATGTTTCTACTCTGCATGTTTGCAATTTACACAAAGCGCCAAATAATATGTGTGTCGTCAAAATTCTTTATTGCCTAAGCCTTGCACTAAGAAAGTTGAAATTTCAACCAAGACTACAAATGATGAATATTTTGTCAGTGTTGATGATTGTCAAAAGATTCTTCATGGCTGATTCTACCTTGCCTAAAGGTTCTTCTTCTCCAGCTAAAATGACATATTTAAGGGCAAGAATCGTAAAATTTTGGATAAAACATTATTTTTGATTGTGAAAGGATTATAAAAGGTTTGAATTAAATTTAATGGATGATATTCGTGAAATTTGATCTATAGGATCCTTAAAACTGGGGATGTGAAAACTGGCTGGTTAGTGTACCCTACATGAAAACTTGGTTAATATTATGGCCAACTTGGTTGACTACAATATTTTGATGCAACATTGTTATTTTTATATTGGGTTTGAAATCTAGTATGAAATCTAGTAAACATGGTGGGTGATAAACATTTTCGTCAAGGTGCAATTCAAAATCATTGTGTCGGTTTTGGGCCAACACATTCAACAACGTGATAACTTCCTCTATATGTTGGGTAAACACATGTTCACCATCTTGGAAAATTGATGTTCTGACTTCAAAAACGTCATATTGACACCTGGAAATTTCATAAAAGCTTCCAGCGATAGTTAACTACCGTTGGGAAAACCGGCAGCAGTTAACTGCCGTTGGCCTCAAAGGTAGTTAACTGTCGTTGCTTTTTCCCCCCAAAACCAGAAAACCCCTACCTCCTATTCACTTATCACCTTACCTCATTACCTAAACTCAAAATCCCCATTTCCAAAATATTTTGTCAAAATCTTGGTTCTAAATCATTGTTGATCGATTGCTAGGAAGTTTGTACACACAATATGCATCAAAAAACAGGTATTGCAAGTTTTAACTTGTTTACATTTGATTGGTTTTGTTGTTTTTTTTTGTTCTGACACGAACATCAGCGGCAGTTAACTACCGCTGGAAGTCAGCGGCTGTTAACTACCGCTGGGAGTCAGCGGCTGTTAACTGCTGCTCAGCACTTAGAAAAATTTTCAAAAGGCAGTGCTACTGCCTCAAAAAAAAAAAATCAATTTTTTTTCTTTTGTTCTTTTTGCTTTGTTTATGTTATTATATGATATTAGATACATGTTTATTAATTATTTTAGCAATTATATGTTGTTTATTTATAGATATGGTTGAGAATGCGGGTGATGATCCGGGTGATTGAAAACCTAGTGTTGTCGATTCCATTAAGGTTGAAGCTCCCATTAAGGTCGAAGCTTCCGTGAAGGTTAAAGCTTCTGTTAAAGTTGAGGCTTCAAGCGTCAATTCTGATGTGTGGAAACTTCGTGACAACGAAGTGGACACGGCTCATTTCTTTTCGACTCGAGATACATGGAAAGATAAAGACGAATTGCTCGATTGGGTTCGTCGACAAGAAAATAGGGCTAGATTTACGGTTATCATTAGAAGATCTTGTTAAGGTAGAAATGCTATGTTGGAGTTGGTTTGTGAACGGAGTTGCGAGCACAAAGTACCGAAGAGAAAAGTGAAGCATGAAGCAACGAGATCAAGAAAATGTGGGTGTTTGTTCAAGGTGCGTGTATATGTCGTCAAGGAAGACAATGCTTGGAAATTGGCTATTCTTAATGGTGTTCACAACCATGAGATGATGTTGTAAGTAGCAGGGCACCTTCTTGTCGGAAGATTAATTGAGGACGACAAGAAGATTGTACATGACTTGACCAATAGTTCGGTGAAACCAAAAAATATTTTGACAAATTTGAAGAAGAAAAGGAAAGAGTCCATGACAAATATCAAACAAGTCTACAATGAACGTCATAAATTCAAAAAGGCAAAAAGGGGTGACTTGACGGAGGTGCAATTTCTAATCTCAAAGTTGGAAGAGAATGAATATGTTTATTACTTAAGAGAAAAAAAAGGAAAGTCAAACTGTTCAAGACATATTTTGGACTCATCCAACATCGGTAAAGTTGTTTAACAATTTTCTGACTGTTTTGATAATAGATTCCACGTACAAAACCAACTTGTATTGGATGCTATTGTTTGAAATAGTTGGAGTCACCTCAACTTATTTGACATATTCGATTGGTTTTGCATTTATGACGTCGGAGAAGGAGGATAACTTTACTTAGGCTTTGCAAATGTTGCTTAAACTTCTTGAACCAAATAGTGATATGCCTAAGGTGGTAGCGACAGGGACACGGGTATGATGAACGCCGTAGCAAATGTTCTCCCCGATAGTAGTGCAATACTTTGTTATTTCCATGTTGACAAAAATGTTAGAGCAAGAATCATGACCGATTGCAAAGTTAAACAAAATGTTGTGGTAGTGGATGGGCAAAAGAAGATTGTCGACGAGGCGAAGCATAGTAAGTTAGTTGATACCATATTTGATGCATGTGAAAAATTGGTTGAATCTCCTACTCAAGAGTTATATGCGGGTAATCTATTGGAATTCCAAGATGCTTGTAAGGATTATCCAAAGTTTCTTCACTATGTTGAAACTACCATTTTGAAGCCTTTTAAGGACAAATTAGCGAGGGCATGGACAGACCTTGTGTTACATCTTGGGTGCAGGACCACAAACGGAGTTGAAGGAGCTCATGGTGTAGTGAAGGAAGGGTGATTTGGGTACTTGTTGGGAAAAAATTGATGAGATGTTGGCAATCAAGTTTGGGGAGATACATTCATCGTTTGGTAGGAGCTATGGCCTTGGAACATCGATACAAAGATGTCACTTTGTACTTTGGGTTGGGGGGTCACATGTCTAGACAAGCCATGAACTATATTTTTGTGGAAGAAGAGCGTGCTAGGAAAACCTTGTGCATCGAGAAGAAAACTTGCGGTTGTGTTCAACGGACGTCGTATGGCCTACCTTGTGCATGCTTTATTACTATGAAAATCCGTCACAACAAGCCTATTCGATTGGATGAGATACACCCGCATTGACATAAGTTGTATATGGGTGAAGAAGAAAGTAATGAAGATTTGTTTTCGGTCGCGGAGGAGTGGAGTGGTATTCAAGAACGTCTCAAAAGAGTTCCGTTCCAAATGAAACTAGAAATCAAAGAGGGTTTGCAGTTGTTAGCGTTTCCGAGACCACAATGTTGTCACCACCTCCAAGAAAGGTGCCAACCAAAGAAGCAAAGAAAACAATCAAATCTACACCAAAAACGACACGTAGGATCCTATCTTCGTGGGAAACTAATGATTCTCAACATCCGGAAAGTCAATCTTCACCACCAAAAAAATCTTCACAACGTAAAACAAAAGGTGCTCGCATTGGCATTTCTTCGGTTCCAGTTCCTAAGCCTAGCTTGGTTTCAAGAAATTATGATCCTTCGAGTCCTATGTATCACATGCCAAAATTCATGAGACCATATATTGAGAGAATTGTGGATGTTATTGGCGATGGACATTGTGGGTTTAGGGCTATAGCCGAATCTGTGGGTTTGACGGAAGAAAATCATGTTTTGGTGCGGAGAGCACTTATTAAAGAGTTGAAAGAGCATAGAAACAAATACATCGAGATATATGCAAGCGAGCGCCGTTATAACTACATCTTGGATGGATTGCATCCTCCCAAAAATGCTAGTAGTTTTGCACCTCCCGATAAATGGTTGACATTGCTGGATATGGGACACATTGTTGCATCTTGTTACAATAGGCTAGTGGTAGAGATGACTACCCTTGATATTGGAGTCTCAAAGACTTTTTTCCCACTTAGAGGTAGGCCTCCGGTTAACCCGAAAAGCAACATGATTTGCCTTGGTTTAATCCCAAATCATTTTGTCCTTCTTTCGTTGAAAGATGATTGCCCACTTGTAGAGTATACACAAAAGCGAAGAGGCGGCAACATGGGAGGATGAATTTTTGGATCAACACGATCGTTTCCGAGCACTCATGGAGATTGATCTAAAAGAGAGACCGGTTTCACCAAAAAAACCAACAAATCAAGACAATCCTATTATATTTGATGACACCCCGGTTAAAGCAAACGAAAAATTTGAAGATGTTTTGGAACATTTAGATTATTTACTTTTATTAGATGAAATATGACGCTTTTTGGTTGGTGTTAATCCATTTTTTGGTCGATATGCGGCGACGTATTTTTTTGGATATATAATGTAATGACCATTTTTTGTGGCCAAGATGTAACTAACATTTAATGAATTATATATATATATATATATATATATATATATATATATATATATATATATATATATATATATATTTGACTTTCATATTTATGGCAAATTAATGGATTTTTAGTGTAATGTGTGCATAATGTGGAAAATTTGGCGAATTTCAAACAATTGTGTAACGTTGACGTATTATCGGTTTTGTGTAATGTTACCGAATAATTGATAAACTGTGAAATGTTGTTGTTTGTGATTGTTGGATGTTGTTGTTTCGGTTAGATTTCATGCGGAATTGCCATTTGAAATTACATGTACAAACAGACCAAAATGGTTGGGAAAACCATTACAAACTGCACCAGCGGCAGTTAACTATCGCTGGAGCTTTTAGGTAATTTTCATGTGTCAACATGACATTTTTGAAGTCAGAAGAGCAATTTTCACCATTTTGTGGTTTGTTGGGTCATGAGGGGAGCCTGGGGTACCGTCCACATTGAGGCTTGAACAACCACACAAGTGAGAGAGACACCACACTCTTACCCAAAACCTTAAGGCTATGGGTCCTCTTACTTATAAGGTGTTCAACCTTTACTCTATTATTTGCTGTGGAACATATAACTCACACTTGCACACAACACTCCCCCTCAAGTGTGAGTCCATCAATTCATCATGCTCCCCCTTCAAGCGGAAGCATTTACTTGCATATATCACCATTGCTGGTTTCTCCGCAACGGATTGACACTGTACCACTGTTGCTGCTTTCTGCGCAAATGGACTGGCTGCCTTGGTCGTACCCTTTGTCGAACGGGGCTCGGATACCACTGTTGGGTCATGAGGGGAGCCTGGGGGACCGTCCACGTCGAGGCTTGAATAACCATACAAGTGAGAGAGACACCACACTCTTACCCAAAACCTTAAGGTTATGGGTTTATGGGTCCTCTTACTTATAAGGTGTTCAACCTTTACTCTTTTATCCGATGTGGCACATATAACTCACACTTGCACACAACATGGTTGCTATCTTCCGGTGGTTGTCAAACACTCTCTAGCGAATCTTGCGTCAGTCCTAAAGGAATGTGTTGAATTTTTGTAATAAATTCAGAAATGTTAGGCCTAAGTAACCCATGCCAAATGGATTTTAGCCGTATGGCATGCTGGTCGACACGTTAATAAACTCAACTACATTCCCAGGTTAGGCCTAACATTCAGTTGGCGACTATTAGATGTCAATAAAGGAAAATTATGTTCGTGTCACACCATCTCCTGTGTCATAGCCTAATTGTTGTTTGCCAGGAACTGCATGGAAGCTGTATGAAGCTGCCTCACGTCCATGTTGAAAGAATACACCGTATTAGACGAAGATGGTAATGGATCAACCGACACCACGAGTATCAACATTGTCACATTTTGGATTGTTGACAACTATTGTCGCTTACATACGGGTCATGGTCCTGGAAGTTCCAACGCATTGCGTATTAGACATGGTATTAATAGTTCCGAAATTATTAGAAGGTTCAATTTTAAAGACATTTAAACTTATAATAACTCTTAAAAAAACAATTCAAAAACACAAAGTTTCTCTAAACTTGTCCCAACGTGTGTGCCAATCTGTTTATAGTATTTTTGATCTAAGGAAAGTCAACCAAATTTGAAACACAAATAAATGTTTAATTAGTGGGACTGAGGGAGTTCAAACAAGTTAATAGCTAGAGTCACAAGTTTCAGAGTTGTTTTAAGAAAATGTCTCTGAAGCAAGTTCAAATTTTACTGTCAAAATTGACTGAAAAATGTTTAAGATTGATGTTTATATGAAATTAAAGGATTGTAATGTAAAAGACAATTAAATTTAAAGAAATTGAAAGTAATAAGAATTTAAGTAAAAGAAGAGTGAAGAAAGAGGGAATCTGTGGTTTAGAGTTGTATCTGCGAAGTATTGAGAGGAGGGTAACACTATTAAAAATAGGGGAAGAGTTGCTTTAGTTTGGTGGAAGAATTTAATTAGTATTAGAAGTGGGGCGGATGAGGAAGTATGTAATTTGTTTGACGATAATTTATGCCGTGAGGTGGAAGATGGCACATGCAGTTTATTTTTGTGTGATCCTTGGCTGGAAGGAGGGGTGTCGGAGGGCCGATTTAGTCGTCTTTTTTATTTAGCTGACAACAAAACTACGACTGCGGCAAATATGTTCTCTCTAGGTTGGGGGAGGGTTGTTAGACATGGAAATGGAGGCGACAATTGTTGGCATGGGAGGAGGCACAAGTGAGAGAGTATTGCGTTTTACTTCATCCTATTGTTTTATAAGCTAATGTCAGCGACATGTGAATCTGACAACTTCATGTTTCATAAAAAATACAATGTTTCTATTGCTTATAACTACTTGCTTTCGATGGATCAAAACAACAATATTGATCACTCAATTATCTTTTGGCATACGAAGATTTCTCTAAAAGTCAATCTTTTTTCTTGGCGTTTGTTATGTAATTGTCTACCAACAACATATAATTTAATTAAGCGCGGGGTGTTGCAACCAAATACTAATTTTTGTGTGGGCCATTGTGGCCACGAGGAGGATATCAACCTTTTTTTTTTTTTTTTTTTCTTGCGAATTCTTTAGCAAAATTTGGTTTGCTATTTATAACTGGTTAGGCTTAATTACGGTTCCTTCGGCTAAGTCTCGAAACATTTACTTTAATTTGGATTAATTGATGGCTTCTCAAAGAATGTTTGTAATGTTCTTCATTTGGTTTGACTTTCTTGCGTATGGATCATTTGGCATGAAAGAAATTAAAGACTTTTTATTCAAAAGAGGGACTCTCTCCGACATCTTCTTAAGAAAATTAAGCTACAATCTTTCTGGTGGCCGAAGACAAATTACCTAACTTTTGCTTTTAACTATCATATGTGGTGGTTTAACTCTCTCTTGTGTTTGGATGTTAGTATTTGATCTCTTTTTGCGTTCTCTTGAGAGCTTGTACTTTGCCTTTTACTTCATTTCGACAGTTTTGAATAAATGATGTAATTGCTACTCCTTACGTGGAATCGACTAAGAAGTTCAATATATATATATATATATATACCATTTTAGCTTTTAAAGTTAAAAATGAATGAAAGATCAAAACTATGAAATATATATTGCCGAACTTAAAATGACTTTTCAGATAACTGACGTGAAAAAGTAGA
>Ga0228711_1003916_pt1 | contig 23103 bp, 13 predicted proteins | sample MedpolnodulmetaG_2_FD_177996 | JGI IMG/M metagenome (GOLD analysis project Ga0228711, IMG submission 177996) | Root nodule microbial communities from Medicago polymorpha collected in Santa Monica, California, United States - brown nodules | ecosystem: Host-associated > Plants > Roots > Nodule...
TATTTTAAAATAATTTATTTAATTTTGGTCGATTTTTCATATTATTAAAATAAAAATATGAAAAATAACGAAGTGATGTAATATTCTTTTTTGAAAGGATGATGTAATATTTTTTAAATGATATGAGATATGATAAAACAAAAAAAGATGATGTAAAATGAAAAATATCTATGAAATTACATAAAACTCACTAAAAACTTTAATTTATATGTGATATATCATCGGTTTTAAATTTTAAACTCTAAAAGAAGAACTAAAATTGGATTATTTCAAATAGTGGGATCAATTGTGTGAGTGAGTGAAAATAGATGAACCAAAATTGGGTGATTTTTTTTACTCGAGCAATGTTATTTATCACGATACATGTTGTCCCAAATTGTTAGCGAAAATCGATTTTTGAATCAAATTTCTTCCAGCTCACAAATCAAGGGAGGTGGTGAGCCATAACTTAGGGAGATATTGGGTGCATGTTTACTCGTGAAACTATCGGGACAATATTTGTCATGATACATAGCAATATTCTTTTTACTCCTTTTTTTTCTCTGAATTTTGGTGTTTCCTCATTGTTTTTTAGTCATTTTTTTACCACATGACATATTCATTTAGGATGTGTTGATACACTTAGTATGTGTTTGGTTTAACTTTGGATAGAATTGATTCTGACAGAATTGATTTTGATAGAATTGATTCTGATAGAATTGATTTTGAGAGAATTGATTTATGTTTGGATACAATAATGTAGAATTGATTAAACATAATGGATGTTGTTTGGATAGTTTTGATCAAAATTGTTTTTGACTGTATAATTACTGAAATGGACATGCTAAATAGAAATAAATAGACATAGTTGAATGTATATGTAGCTCAATACAAAATGTAGATATATCATTTAATTTAATTTTTTTTTATATCTTAATTTAAAAAATAATAGCTATGATTATTAAACCAAATTTTTTGGACAAAATATTTGTTCTATGTATTTTATATTTTTTGATAAAATATATTTAAGTTAAATAATAATAGAGATCGTTGCGAAAATGATAAAATATAGTATAAAAGAAAAAAATACAATAAATTTGAATTGAAAAACCGTAAAGAAAAATCCAAATTTTTGTAACTCATAACCATCAATATTTTCTACGGCTAATTTGGTTTGTTAATTTTTTTGATTAAATTTGAATCATCAAATTAAATATAAACAAAAAGGATAATTGATGAAGAACAATAAAGGAAAATAATAGGTTGTAATAATTAAAATATAAAATTTAATGGAGAATTGATTCTGGTTAACTCAAAATCTAGGAATTGTAGCTTCAACCATAATTGTTTTTGGAGAAGAGAATTGCTTTTGTAAAGCTGAACCAAACATGTGACAAATTGCTTTTTTTCAATTCTGAGGTTGTAGAAGTGATTCTTGACTAGGAAAAAGCTGAACCAAACAAGCACTTATTAAATATAGTTCCGTTGACATGCATATCCAATGTGGTTCAATAAACATTTGCACATCATCCCTTCAAAAAAAATGTAATCACATTATCAAAAATGACCAAAAAATTAGATAGGTGATCAAAATCCAAAAAAAATAAATTAATAACAATTAAATTAGAGACAAAAAACCAATTTTTTAAATATGGGACCAAAACTTTAATTTTTTTAAAAAAAAATAGGAGGACTTTGTATATAAGCCATCTTGTTATTTATTCACAAAAACAAAAATTCGGTTGGGACGGAATATATTATTCACTTGCTTAAAAACTATAGTAGTGGACTACTCCTTTTGTTCAGAGAAATGAAGGTGTGATACTTGCTCGTTAAAATGATTGATGAATAGTTATCAAACAAACATGAAGTCACAAATCCTTTTAAGAAAACCAAACAAACACCAAAAAGATTGATTACCATAGGTATGAAGAATCATGTGTTTTCACCAAAAAAACTCAAACAAAGAGCAATGGTTCAATTGTAGCTCAAGTTGGTACCTCACTGCCATTCATATGCTATGATCACTTAAATTGACAACAATTGTATCAAATAAAAATTTAGATGCACAAGTTCTCATTGTTCTAATAACCAAGCAAAGCATACATTTAGTACAAAAGTTCGACAAAAATACAAAATGTTGAATCCATCCTCATCACCTTTTCTTAAAACCATACTTTTTGCGTTCATAGAACAAATCAGTCTTGGCACTCCCTAAATTAACAATTTTGGGGCAACCGTCCCTATCTTTCTCCTGCTGTGTACATTCCTTGCAGTAGTAAGCATCAGATATTCCTACTCCTCCACATATAACACATCGACCCTGAAATGATCCGTAGTTGCATTCATCGCAGACCCGAACGAGGGTACATGGACGAACATAAGAGTCGCATATCACACACTTTCCGTCGCATTTTTCACACAATCGTCCAATGGCTATTCCTGGGGTCTTACGGCACATGATCAAATCAGGATGATGCTTGGCCATACTTTCAACAAACTGCTAGAGGCTGCATAAATATACAACGTTAAGCTCTGTCTACAATTGAGAGTTGAACAAAATATAAAGTTACTCACTAAAATACTATAGGCTTAGCAAAACTAGATAAAGTTTAAATTTTAACTTTTGTAACAAAATATTAGGACAGCTTCATTGCAGTGTTGGTAACTAATGTTTCAAAGTAAATATGCAAAATTTATATGGAAGTTGAATCAATTTTAATCATACAATCAGATAGTCTATTCTGTTCATCATATTAGCTACAATGTGATCTTGATCTTTCCATTGAATGAAAGTGGATTATTATAGCAGTAGCCAATAATCATAACAGACAAGGTTATCAAAATTGCAAGTTAGATCACAAGATTGTGCGATTTCATGATCTAGCTTGCCCTCTTTGATATGAATTGGGAACAAAATTGTGTTTTGAGGTAAATCGCATTCTAGATCGTAAAACGCACGATTTTGCCTGTTTCCGGGCTCAAAATCAGGGTCAAGTTTACACAGCCCAATTCGATTAAAAAATAAAAAAAAACAGAAATCTTAAATTTTTAAGCGCAGTTAGGTCAGGTTTGCAAGACCCGGTTGGATAAAAAGTGCAAAAAATCCTAAATTTTTAAGTGCAGTCGGAATCCTTTCCTTCCTCGAATGGTAGGGTACCTTCGACCTTCAACCTCTCTCGAGTCTCACCTATACATTTCCCTCTCTCGCACAGATCATCAACCACAAGCACCATCTCAGTCACAAGCAGCCTCTCACTCTTTCTCTCTCAATCAAGGGCAGGAAGGTGGCCATCTTACGTGTTATAAACTTGCTACCCCCTCTCAACCTTAGTTAAGATCTCAATCTTAACAGCCTTGATAACAGACAATTGACTACCTCAAAAACATTACAAAACTTTCAATTTTCCGATGGATGAGACACTGCATAATAACAAACAGACTGCAGTTCTTACTAAGCTGCCCAATAAGGCTAATCAAAAGTAACAACTATACAACAACAACCATATGCCCCAGAACTCATTTTTATAACATTTTTCCTAAGATGAATATAAAAAAAACCTAAGGTAGAGAAAGGGGGTATTAATCCTACCAAGCTCAGAAACCTAAACCAGCCTATGAACCTGTTTTTAAGCTTTGACACATAACAGTAACATGGTTAAAGCTATTATAGTAAAAACCATATATACCTCACACCCAGAAGTAGAGGATAAAGCCTATAAAAAACACTCAAATAGAGTTTGCCTGATAATGTATGCAACATTTACAAGTTCATTACTACAAGTTGAACTGCCATTCAAAAAAAAAATTACTACAATTCGAATTTAAAATGTGTAGAATGTAGATCACTAGTTATTGGTGACATTAATTTTCCACACGTTTTATTGTTTGACATATAAGGTATACCCCAACCAAAAGTTGCCAATTGCAGAAAAAAATAGTTTATTTAAATTCCCCTCTGCTATAGTTGCTATTTGACAACATTTTATTGAAAGCGTGTATGGCGGAACAGTAGCGGTTTGTTCAAATTTCGGTACAATATAGCACTGCTATAGCCGCTATTTGACAACATAATCCTAATGCCATAGGTGCCTCAGATAGTCTGTATGTCTGATACAACTGCTGACTCCTACAAAAAACTGACACCTCTAGCATGTTATAACTTTAAGAACTGAATTTTTCTTTATTTTTATATATAAATATATTCTCTACCCTACACTGTTTAAGTCAAATTTATCTCCATAAAAATTGATAAAAATAAAATTTGGAATAATGATAAAATGAACCCATACCACCATACTCACCCTTTTGGACAATCTCCTATCTGTTTAATACACTTCAGCACAGCATTAACAAAATTCAATGTCAAGTGTAAAACAAAAAAGAAGCAACAGAGCCACCTCCACAAATATCAGAGTATGAATACCAAATACCTTACTAAGGCATAAATAAACAGTGTTTTAAATAGCGGCTATAACAGTGTTATGGTACTATAGAGTAGCAGAATTTGAACTAATCGTCATTGCTCCACAATACGCTATTTAGTACAATGTGTTGTCAAATAGCGGCTATTGCGGCGCTATAATGTTGCAGTGTAGCCAAATTGGAATAAACTGCAACTTTTTGAGAACTGCGATTGACGACACTAGTAAATAGCGAACAAGATCGTGTTATGCTACAATGACGTTTGGATATTAACTTCGAAGATAATATTCCAAAATGATGGACTCAAATCTCAATAGTCCCTAGCCAACACAAAATGACTCAACAACGGCAAAGCCTATTACTTATTGAAATTTACTGTGCTGCAGGTTTTCAAATCAATAAAACAATAATAATCAATGATGTACCAACCATCCATATTGTTATTAGCAGAAAATCTTACACTACCCAGATGTTACTTTGTCACTTCATTTGCGAATAAAATAAACCTTATTCAACAACAACAACCACCAAGCCTTATCCCGCTAAATGGGGTCGGCAAAATAAGCCTTATTCGATAAAACAATAACAATGACAGCTAAACACTAATTTAATCTCTAAAATTGTGATTTTTCAGAGATGATGTTGAAGTTTGGTTATAATAAAGAGACCAGGTTGACCGACTCCCACAATTTCACTAAAATGGTGATTCACTAGTAACTTTTGCTTAATCACTAGGAAACGAACTCGGTACCTCGGGATTTACAACACTCACACACCTTGTGCACCAACGCTCATTCTAGACTTTGACGGTTGATTCACTAATAACTATGACATAATAAACATTAACAAATTGTCCAAACTCTTCCTGCGGAATAACTTGTTATAATTTTTGTCATGATTAGGAATTCTAACTCTCTATTTTCAAATCACCAACCTATTATATGATTATAATCGATGAAGCACAAACATAGACACGATATGCGATACTCACATGTAGACACTTGTAGCAAACTTGAGAAAATAGAAGTAATTGAATACAATCACATGTGTCGGTATTGTGACAGATACACCTTCAAGTTCAGTACGAATTATCAGTACTACACATGTAATATTGAATCAAAGATTTCAACAAAAAAGTAAAAAAAATAAATAAATGAAAAAAGCATACAGATCGTGATTTTAACAGTAGATTCGTTCGGTAAATTGAAGAAGCGTTTGAAGAAATTGAAAATTCATAGAAGAAATAGTGAAAGAGAATGAGAAACAAACCTGAGGGTTCTTGTTGAAGCTGAAGAAACTTCTTTTCTGCGTGAGAGAGCCAGGCAGGGGAGGGTTTGGAGAATTGGAGAAAAGAGGATGTGAAATACAGTGGGTTTTGTTTGGGTTTTAGTCTCTCTGATTTAAAAACCGAACCGGGTTTTAGTCTCTCTGATTCAAAAACCGAACCGAACGGTTCAACTGGTTGTAAATTGAACCAGCCTTAAATACGGTTTGGTTATTTTGGTCGTTAGATTGTGGTTTTTTTGTCTCGGTTTAAGTGGTTTAAGATATTTGAACCAAGATTTAGATGTCTCATGTATTCGATGTTTGGTTTGGTTTTTTTTAGGTAAATTTTTTCTCATGATGTTTATTTTTTTTTAGTGTTGAGTGTTGACCCTCGATTCTAAAGGAAAAGATTCTAGTATTCTAAAGTTCAATAGAAAAATAAATAAAATCTGTCAAAAAATTATTCTATCAAGAAATTGAATTATTTGGTAGAACTTATTAATCATTTGAACTCAATTATGTTGTATGGAATGAATTATAGGGTTAGAAAATTAACTCTAACAATAAGATGTCAGCACGTCTAACAACTAAGTATAATGACATAATTGATGATATTTAAAAAAAAAAAGAGGAATGAGTTTTTTTATGTTTGAAAATTCGATATCCAACTTTAGAATTGAATAATTCAAAGATTCACCGACGAAGTTCAAGTGAAAGCAAAACAAGGTTTTGCATGGACTAAACCAACATAAGGTTTTGTATAGAATGAAACCAAGAAAATGTTTGGCACACAAAAGATTTGAATATGAGACTTAGAAACAAGCTCACTCTAATTTTTAAGAAAACAAATATTATTGCTCTAAAATCGACCTATATTTATTTTTAATTGTTTTTAGAAAAATGACACATGATTGTATTAGCGGTAACGTTGTGGATGACTCTATAATTCAATTTTGGTATTGGTTTATTGTTAGTCTATGATTTTGGGTCTTCCTTAAGGGTTTTGAGTGTCATTTGCAAATTATAAATTCGTTACAAGTTGTTATGTCCAGTACAAGAAAGAATCCAATGTTGCAATTGAATTGTGAAATGAGTGGATTGTACAAAGCACCCAAGAAGAAATTGAAGCATGAAGTCACAAGATCAAGAAAAATGTGAGTGTTTGTTCAGGTTGTGTGGATATGTACATAGAGAAACAAAGAAATGGTGGTTGATTATTAATAATGGAGTTCACAACTATAAGATGGAGTCGAAGTTAGTAGGGCACATTCATGTGAATAGATTAAGAGGGGAAAGAAGCTTATTGGTAACTTGAACAAAAGTTTGTGCAACCAGAGAATATTGTGATCGCAAAGATGCAGGAGAACAAATATGTTCATTTCACCCAAAAAAATGTGAGACAACTACTATTTAAGACATAATTTGGGCTCATCTTGAATCTATTAAGTTGTTTAAAAAATTTCTCACTGTTTTGATCACAGACTCCACATATAAAACCAACATGTACAAAAAGTCATTGTTTGAGATAGTTGGGGTGACCTCAACTGATATGACATATTATGTTAGTTTTATTTTTTTGACGTCTGAGAAAGAGGAGAACTTCACTTGGGTTTTTAAGACGTTGCTTGATCTTCTTGACTCAAAGGACAATATGCCGTAAGCTATTGTGACTTACAAGGATACAACTTTATTGAATGTAGTAGCAACTGTTTTCCCTAACACTACTACATTACTTCGTTATTTTTATGTTGGGAGAAATGTTAGAGCTATGTGCATCACAAACTGCTGAGACGAATCTAAGGATGACAAAGTGGATGGGAAAGATAAGGAATTGAATGAAGTGATTCAATGTGAGTTAGTTAACAACATTATGAGAGCTTGGGATGATGTAGTTAAGTCTCCACAAAAGAATCATATGCTAATGTCGTAGTGCAATTCCGAGATGTCTGTAAAATATTCCCAAAGTTCCTTACGTATGTTGAAACTATAATATTGAATACCGATAAGGAAAAATAGTAGGGGCATGGAAATACTGTGTCTTGCATCTTGGCTGCCAAACCACCAACAAAGTTGAAGGGGATCCTGGAAAATTGAAGAAATGTTTTGAGTAATAATGTGGGAGATTTGACTACATGTTGGGAGGGAATACACATTATATTGGATGGGCAATTGACCGAGATACATGCATCCTTTGGAAGACATTGTATTGTCTTGAAACATAGATACAAAGACAATATTTTGTATTATGAGTTGAAGGGTTATGTTTTTACAGCTGGCATGAGCTTTATTTTTTAGGAAGCAAAATACTCCAAGAAAACTAACATGGATAAGAAAAGGTGTGGTTGTGTGATAAAGAAATCATATGGGCTACCCTTTGCATGTATTATTTCTAAGAAGATCCGTCACAATAAGACTATTCAACTGGGAGAGATAAACCCTCACTAGAAGAGGTTATGTATGGATGAAGAAGAAGCCGTCAAGAGTATTATGATCTTTAAATGGTGCGGGAGAGCAATTTTGTATGTGAGATGATCAATTTTCTATCATTTATCCATCCATTGACAACAACTTTGAGATGGGTTTTGAGAAGTTGCTCGACTTCTTTAATGCGCGCAATTTCATCAATTAATTAATTTACAATACAAAAAGTGATCTCTAATAAACAACACTATGTAAATTGTGTTTTTTTACTAAAAATAAATGATATTCATTCATTCAAATTATAGAGTACATCGATACAATGTAAATTCTCTAAAAACAAAATGGATGAATGATGAGTCAATAATGAGTCGATAATTAGTTATTTTAATATAATATTTGAGTTTATTTTATTTAGATTTAATATTTTTTATTTCCTTTTAGAGCTATTTTACTTTAATTGCAAGTTATTTTATTTCAGGAACAAATATTCAAAAGATTGAGTTTTGGAGCAAAAGAAAGGAGAATTGGAGTTGATTCATGCCAAAAATATGAAGATCTTATACAAAAATATCTTGTGCAAAGAAATTGAAGATCTTGTACCAAAATATAGCATAGGCGCGCCCCACATTACCCTTTTGCAGCTTTTGCTTCTTCGACAAACTGTCTATTTTAGTATTTCTGACCTAGAGCCCATGGTTTCTTGTGCAACACTTTAGTGATTTAATTCTTGGGACTCAAGTCAATGTTAGACTATAAATAGAGCAGCCATCTAGTTTGTAAAACCATCTTTTGTTCTGTGAAATAATAAGTGACAATTGTTTCTTTGAATAAAAGTTCATCTTTATTTTCTTTATTTTATTTTATGTTCTTCTTCTTCTTCTTCTTCTTCTCTATGTCTACAATGAACGTGAGTGAGTAGACTTCATTGTTTTGGAATTGTTGGATGAGTCTAATGACCTAATCCTAATCAAACCAAACCTCGAACCCTAATTTTATATAAATCTACTTTCTAATCTAATTTCACTGTTTTTTATAATGAATTAACAAGTATCAAACTCATAAAGCGACAACGGAGGGTTAGTACTTGTTAATTCATCATCACAAATATTAAGCGATGGATCGAAAGATGAAGTTTTAATATTGGAACAGGTGAAATTAGACAAGGATTGCAAAACATGAGAATAGTCTAGCAAACCTTGAGACAAATAAAGTTTCGTTCTTCAAGGATTTCAATAGCAATCAACCATGAGAATAGGTGTGGTTGCTAGAGGAACACACTCACTGAGACCGAAAGGAGATGTGATAGGCTTAAGAGAAACTTGTCTTTAGAAAGTAGGTCCAATATAAAGTTCTAGGTTAAGGGTTTGGTTTGTGAAGGGTTTGTCATCAAGATGAACCAATAATCCTAAGGCGCTTTTATTCTTATTCTTATTCTTATTCTTTCAGAATAAAAACCAAACCTTTTAACTTTTAAAACTTTCATTCTAATCATCGTTAAAAGTTAATTAAATTCATAACTCCCTGTTGGAACGATACACTTTATTACTACATCGGTAAACCGTGCACTTGCGGATTTATCTCATCATTGAATCTATGAACAAACTCACAACATCCATGTTAATAGCATAAAACGACAAAGTACAAAAGCCCATACATAGGACTATATTCAAGTCTCTAGAATACCCATGTCTCTGGATCTGCAATGTTGATGATGCCAAAGTCATTGGTTGGATCTGCACTAGATCGAAGCTGATCTGACAATCTGAACCGAGCAAATACCTGAACGAAACAAGAAAGACAAACAATGTCGCACAAAGAGGACAAACAAAAGAACGTCGCACTAAGACGACGAAATCACAAAAGAAAAAAGCGAAATAGATGTGAAAATCACTTCTTTCAATAAAAGGGAAAGAGAAAAACGAGTTAGAGGGGTGATTTTGGGTAAAAAAATGACTCTAAATCACCCATCTTTGATGGATGAAGAAGAAGAAACTAGAGTTTTGGTGATGACTCACAAGAGAGAGAAGGGGAAGAGATGTAAATTGTACTATGTAAATTGTGTTAGCTTGAATCATCCTATTAGGTTTTTATCTTCAATTTTATTTTACCATGTTAATTAAGTAAATGGTTCTTATAAATACCCAAAATTTCCATTTTTAGTCCACAATAAAAAAAGTCACTTTTTAATCTATGTGATAAAAAATTTCAGCATGTTTAGTCCATGTAAAATTTCCCATTAACATTTTCAGTCCCTAAAAATGTTAATGGAAAATGTCATAGTGACTAAAAAGTGTAATTTTTTTTTGTACAGACTAAAAACGAAATTTTGGATGCTTACGAGGACTGTTTACTTAATTATCATATTTTTTATAATCAAATAAGTTATGTAAGTATCACTCAGTTGGTAAACAATTATTAAAACGCCACAGGGTAAACAATTATTCTTTTTTTTTAAGAAGAAAAAATGGATTATATTAACAACTGAAGTGTAATATCCCTAGCACAAGGTGTACTATAGAGACCACTTCACAAAACCAAGAGTCAAAATAACAAATACATTTACAAAGGTCAGTCGATGCCCGAACAAACCATAGGGTCCGACCACCATCTCTGAAAACCGTACAGAAACATGACATTTTTAGCTTTAAGCCACCAATAAGAATGAGATTTAACTTTGTCTAGAATCTGAATAATTGGAGTTTGGATGTTATTAAAGAACCTGTTATTCCGTTCATTCCAAACTAACCAGACACCCAATAGCCAAATGAGCTGAAGGAAAGATATGCGTCTCTTCGAATAACCTGTGCAATGAATAAACTTCAAAAAATGGTCGCCAATATTGCGGTGATCAGCACCTGCAACACCTAACCAAGACCTGATGTACTGCCACAAAGAGTTGAATAAATCACAATGGATGAACAAATGAGATGCTGTTTCTTCGTGGTCGCACCTCGCCACACACCTGGCCGCGTCTTGCTGAAGGATGCTGCGCCTCAGAAGGTTGATTTTTGTTGGTAACCTATCTTGCAACAATCTCCAAGCCAAAATCGACACTTTCAGAAGAACCTGTTGATGCCAATTATTCTTTGGGCTTGCCCACCTCAAATTTTGCAACCAAAAGGCATCATCAACGTTGCTTGGAGAATTTTTAGAAGCTTGTCGTCGGTGAAAGAAGAAGATTGAAAAAGAAAGATGTATGTACGGGTATGTATTTTTTCGCTTCTCTAAAAAAATTCATATTTCACATACTTACAATATTTTTCATGCGTATATATAAAATGTGAAGTGAAATGGAAACATCAATATCAAATTCATACAAGATGACCACTACCAAAAAAAGATCTAACACTACCAAAAAAAATTCATACAAGATGACTATTAGTTAAATCAATTTTTTTTTAAATTTCTCATCTAAAAATTAGATTTGTATTTTCTTTATAGGATTATTATACTTTCTAGTTTGAAGAACACAAAAAAAAAATCAATATTTGTCTTTAGATCAATCTCCAACAACATTATAGTTTCATGCCAAAAAAATTTGGTTACAAGTTGTAATTGAAAAATTCTTCAAATCTTCATCACATATCTTAGTTATGAAAACCAACCCAATTAAATACTACTCATCACTAAAATTACTTTCACGTCTCGCAGATAAAAGCATGAATGTCCATTGGGGTTTGGTGAAATAAGAAAATCGTACATTCAATAAATTAGAGACATTGGAGTAAGATCCTAAGATTCACATTTTGAGATTAGGCTCCGGCTATCATTTGTTGATTTAAATATTTGTTTATACTGTGATATGCATTAAACCATACAAGAAAGTTATTAATTATATTAATAACTACACCATTATTTTCATTCCAATGATTCAAATCCAGACATTAATTCATCATTAGGATGAAACCAAAACAAACCATTTAAGGCACGACTAATATATTGTAATTGTTTGGAAGGTGATATATTCAAATTATTTTATAAATTTTCGTATCTTTGAAACTTTTTAAAAAGGTTAAAGTCCTATTTTTTTTCTTCTTTCTGACATGTCCTTCCCAACCTAGTCATATCACGTAATACTAACTTAAACACCAACATAAAAATGCTAGAAAATTAAATTAACATATACATAATAACAATGACATTTGGACAATTAATCCTACATATTCTACAATCAAAGCTCTCACATTTTCTCTTATATAATCAATCATTTTCAAGAAAAAGAATTAAGAGACAAACTTCATGCTCTATCTATCTATCTATCTCGGAAAAAGATTAAATCTTTCACTCATTTGAGATTTGTATTGTTGGAAAGAACTTTTCTTCAAGTGTTTTTCTTGACAATCTAAAATCATATTTATTGGTTTTTTAATAAACACATTTAATTACATATTTAATTTTCATGCATGTGTGAAACACATATTAATACTCTATCTTGGTATCATGTATAAACAATATTGTGACTTATTCGTGTATCTTCGACACTATCTTCAATTAAAATGTTTCTTATTCGAGAAACTATCTATTATAATAAAATAGCATATATAAGAAGTTTAAAATATGCCTAACACATGTAGATATGTATTTATCGAACTTTTTATCAAATCTTTCATTGTCATATAGTATTTGTAAGTATATCTTGTTTCCGTAAGCATAACTTAGTTGATAAAAATATCTCATTACATATTCAGGCATAGACTCACCCACAATCTCTCGGGCGATAGCACCTATACATAATATAAACCATGTACCTATACAAAATATCTCTTGGGTGAGTACGGAACTAAAGCTTTTCCTTGACCACTTTGATTGACATAATTGGTGGTCGAAGAGTTATTGATGAAAGGAATATAACTCTTTGTAAAGGAAAACTTAGGTTTATGATCACCAGACCATTTCCCCCTTTTCTTAGGTTTTGGTATAGAACCTTCGAGGCCTTTAGTTGCCTCTTTGTCAAATACAACGCTACATTTAGGGCAGAGCATTACCTCAAAATTCTTTAGTCTGCATCGATTGAGGAAATCAATCAATTCTTCTTCAGTTGTAGGGTAGGTTGTCTTTAACTTCTCGTCGAACTGAGTCTGTGGAGCAAACTCTTTGACGTGCTCTGCATCTTTAGTGATGTCCACCATTTGACATTCTACAACATCAGCTTCTGCTCCCACTTCTGCTTCGACAGGCAGGTTTTCGACAACATCAATAATTGCTTCGACCATATTGCAGCCTGCAATGTCAGCGTACATCATACTCGTGTCCTTCAAAGGATCAGAGTTTACTTGCATTTGAGGCTTTGGCTTGTTTCCAAATTTCAATCTGCCTTCATTGAGACCCTTCTAAACCAAATCCTTGAAAAGGGAACATCGAGAGGTGTTATGTCCCAAGAAATTATGGTATTTACAAAAACCTCTTTTTTGATGTTGCTCTAGTGGTGGGATTTTTACATCCTTAGGTGCTACCACTTGACCATCAGCAACTAAGAGATCATAAATCTCGTCGCATTTGGTTATGTCAAACATATATGTCTTAAGGACATATCTTTCATTGCTTGATTCGATAGGATTATTGCCATCGGAGGGCCTTAACGATTTACACGTATAAGGGGGCCCTGGTCTTAGTTCAGCAATGTCAACCTCCTTTGTTTCGACATCACCAAAAGCTATGTCAAATTCTTGGTTGCTTTCGTCTGATCTGATATAAGCAACCTTTTCTCTTTTGTGATATTTTTGAGTTCTAGTTTTCTCAGCCTTTAGTCTTTCGACAACTGGGCCATATCTCTCAAGTGTTAAGTGCCTAGTTTCTTCCTGATGGAATAATCTAGGCCACTAGCGGCCATTTCGACTAACTCATGCTCATGCACTTGAGTGAAACATCTTGCCTTTAACAATCTGAATCTATTGAGATGATCATCAATGGATTTAGTGGAATTCCTCTTGACACTCGCCAATTCTTTTAGACTTTTCTTAGATTGGCCCATGTAGAACTGTTCATCGAACAACCTTTCTAATTCAGTCCAATTTTGGATCAAATGCGGTGTAAGAGTAGTAAACCATGTGAAGGCATTCTTTGTTAGAGAATTTGGAAAGTATTTCAACCTCAAATTCTCATCATTTGCTAGATCTCCTGCCTCCGTCGAATACCTTGCGATACGTTCGACAATGGACTCAATGGTATCTCCTGCAAATTTGGTGAACTTAGGAATTTTATAACCCCTAGGAAGTTCAGATGTAAAACCAATTCCGACAAAGGAGAAACAAAGTTTGGCCTATGTAGGCCAATATTTAAACCATTTTGAGCCATTATATTTTCGACTGGTTATATTATTATGTGCTCCTATGTTTTGTTGTTGGACATTCCTAACAACTTCATCGACATTATCATTTCTATCTACCATGATCACTTCTGGTTGACCTTGTATTATTGGTTCGATCGGTTGGGGTTGAGGCACAGGTTGTGGCCTCTGAACCATTGGTCCGACTAACCACAACGGTTTTTGATTTTAAACCTGTGTAACCGATTGGTGAACCGGCTGTGGGGGTGCAAAGAAATATGATATTCTCCCCATTTGCGTGGTTAATGCTTGGTAACTCCGGTTTGTGTCCCTTATCAAAGGATTAAACACGGTACCAATTTGTTGCGTTAACAAATTACCCATCTCGTGATTACTCTCATCCATTTGTTTTCTTAACAAATTCATCGAATCTGTTGTCAACGGTGGTAGAGTATTTCGACCAAAAATGCTAGAACTTGAGGGACTATGTACATTGTGCATTGTGAACGGATTTGCTTGGTCTGCAAAAGCGGACACACTATTATGTAGATTTGCCATCATTGAAGTTGGAATACCAAACGACTGTTCCCTAGAAACGTTCTGCATATTTATATTTCGATCATCAAGCCTAGGCCTGACTAAAGGAGAACTTGGAATGCTGGTAGTCGAAGGAACACCAGTAGTGAACGAGGGTGTAACGATTCCCATTTCTGGTCGTGTCATTGAAACAAACGTAGAAATGGTTGAGGGAGCGGTTACTCCCATTTCCGTCGAGCCTGGCATAGCCAGGGTTGCCCCCACAGGGGTCGACACATTTAAATCTCTCAAAGGAGAGTTCGCTTGTAAAGGTTGTGCATGTGAAGATGATTGTGAAGAGGATGAAACGGCACGAGACATAAATTTACCACTTCTCAAATCCATACACAAACAACTTGGTGTTTTTAGCAATAAAGTTACCTAGGAATAGTAACAAAATTCTAAAAACGGATCTCTCAAAGAGGTGGATTTTGAAAAAGTTTTCGAAAACGGTTTTTTGTTTTTGAATTTTTTTTATAAAATCAATTGCAAAAACTGGGTCCCACCTGGTGTGCAAATTTGTTTGCCTGTGTTTTCGGCAAACGAGGGCTAGTTCTGATTATTACAAGCGAGACCGAACTAGAGATCTCAGGACACGTTGTACAAAGGTTTTTCTATCGAAAAGAGTTTGAAAAAAGGGCCACGAGATGCACTCAGGTTGCTTAGAGGGCAGAACGGGTGTAGAACTAAAAGGGGCACTGTCTCTCGACAGGTTTGAGATTGCAAGCAAAAGCAAAAGCAATATAAAAATTAAAGGAAAAAAAGATAAAAGCTTTAAGCACGTAAACTTAAAGGAAAGATAAAATGCATTGCATTAAAATAAAGGTGGTCTACAAATCCGTTTACTTACATTCTGTATAACTCGTTTCCCTGGACGCCGATAGTTTGAGTGTTGTAGAATTCTATAAATGATTTGGACCCATTTTTCGGCTTGGAAACACTTATTTATGCTAAAAACCTAACTGGCAAACCACTAATCCCATGATAAACACTTCTCCCATCTTGGACAACTGCTTGCCCCACGTTTCCATTAAAGAAAACCGTCTTTAAGCTTAAAATCGTGCTTTCCCACCTTGAATGCTTGACTTCGATGCGATCGTTTTTTTAGCCTTGCTTTGTTGAAACTCTGACCATGCGCGTTAGGCTTGATGTCTTGTCGAAATCCTCTAACTCAAAAGAGAAAGCTCTTCGATTCTTGTAAAGTTAAAGGTCAAACAGATGTTGACCATATTAAATGAGCCTGTCGAAATTACAGGCTAACACAATGTCACTGATTAAGATGACATGTCATATAAAATATAATCATTATATAAATTGTTGTTCATAAAATTAAAAGATATTTTTTTCTTCATAATTTAATGATAGATATTCTTAAAAGATCTATTTAATTGCCAAGTATTTTCAAGTTAATATTTTATATTAATCCAAAACATATATATAAAGGACTCAAAATAATATATAAAGGACTGTCAATTCAATCTATAAAACTTTCATAGAACAACTTTGATGCATCTCTCAAATCGTCAAACTGAAAGTTTGATACACAATTTTCTTGTCTACGTGTGGGTAGTTGAATATATGATATCTTTATCACTTTAACTTGTGTGTTTCACCACTAAAAACCATCACGTCACCATATCATTGATGAGCATCACCTCTTTAAGATATCAAAATATGAAGGATCACACTCTTGCAAAAGTGAATGAGTAGTAATAAGAACACAATAATAAAAGATTTTTGCTAAAAAAAAATTCAGTTAATCCAATAAGATAATAGTTTAATTTTTTCCATATTATTAAATGAGTTTAATGTCTATGCATTAAAATAAATGCCAAAATTATATATTGATTTAATTATATCGCACTATATTGATATTTACCTTTAAGTATTCATCTTTCTCATGTTTTTTGCATGAAAATACTTTTTCACCTTTTAATTTGTTTTAGAAACTAGGATGAAGCCAACCTCCTATACAAGCCAACCTCCTATACAAATCACTAACTTCTACACTGCTTTAGCCCCTTTATCTAGAAAGTTTATTTCTTCAAATTTTATGTCAATTTTTAAACTACACTACCAAATAACTTATAAAATGATTCACTTTGGGAGAAAAGTAGTGATGAAATAGAAAAGTTTGGTAACTACAACAATAATCATGTTGATGTACTAATATCAAAATTTCATACAAAAATATTGTATGCATATACTTCTTCCATCTTTATATATAAGCACATTTTGAAAAAACAAAAATTGTACAAATATAAGTATTATTTAAAATTTCTATACGTATTTAATACATTTTTTCAAATATATTTATAATTCATTTGGATTTGTCTATGAAAAATTAATATCGAATATATTTACACACAAATTAAAATTTAGCTATAATTATACATAAATATAATCATTAATTACCAAATCAATTTTTTTTAGATAGAAAAAGCAATTATTTTTAATATTTGTAAAAATCCGCAAATGAGTTTATATATATATATATATATATATAAATATATATATATATATAAATATATATATATATATATATATATAGAGAGAGAGAGAGAGAGAGAGAGAGAGAGAGTGTTGTGTTAATTATAGGAGGTTTTTGAAAGTTTTGGTGCTTTAGGTTTTCATGCTTGTGGGCTCTATTGTGGCGGGTTGAGATTGATGGTTGTGTATTGGTTTATTAGTGAATTTGGCTTCCACATGTGCATGATCTCTGTTTGACAAATTTTTAAATATAATAAGGTATTTGTTTTAACATTTTGATCAAGAAACAAAATCCTTATCATCATACTCTGATTCTAGACCTTCCTATCTAATTTAAATGGTATTTTTAAATGAACATCATCATTTATTGAACATTTTATGGTTTTTTTTGTAAAGTTTCATTTAGACTGATGTTATCTTTGCGTATATTTGCTTCCATTGGAGAATCTAACATATATTACTCTCTAAAAAGATACATAACTTAGTAAAAATATAAATACATAAATAAATAAATTCAATAAAATTAGTGTGTAATACTACCCTATCTTGTTTATGCTTTATGCATTAATTAATTTTTGCATAGTCCAAGTGATGTTCATAGTGAAAAACTTTCGTTATTAATAAGAAGGTCGTGGTGTTGTGAAATATGAAGAACTTTTATATAAAAAAAAATGTATCTTATTTCTTACACAGGTTAATTTTACTTGTAAGAAATTATGCACATTTAAGTATGTAAATATAGGACTAAAACCTATTGCATATTTTATTATCAAATTTCATAAGTTTCAAATTATGACTTAATCTTTCCAACACAAGAATCTTTCATTAGTGTCAAATTGACCTTATTAACTTCATCAAGCATTTTGAGTTATAGGTTATAAATTAAAAAATTTTGAAATCTAAACCCTTCTTTTTGTGACACTTTCGCTTTAGTCTTCAAAATATAAAACCTCTGTTTTAATGTATATCTCTCATTCCATCAAATAAAAACCTTTGACAACCCTACATAATAACTAGCTAAATATTTTCTCACTAACACCAGTAAGAAAATGGAAGTCAAAAACAACAACAATAATATAATAAAAATCACATAAATCCAATATTATAAAAGCAACACCCACAACAACAAACCAAAAGTTATTATACAACAATATTTTGAGCTTAATTGAAAACATGAAATAATCTAAATAAGTAAAAGTACTTCCATCAACACCCCATTACAGTGCAGTTACGCACATAGCTCTCGGATTGCTTTCCTGCAAGCCGATTCCATTGTGGTTCTCCTTCATTTGGGATCCAAGCATTGATTTCCATCGTGCGACCTCCAAGAAATAATAGTTTATTTCCACATGCTCGAAATGCTAGTCCCCAACCATTCATCGAGGTAGCTTTCTCAGGAAAGCTTCCAATGATGACCCAAGAGTTGTTGTCTTTATCATACTTCTTTACTTCTTGTTGTCCATAATCTGCAGCATACAATACATTTTTTACAACTGCAATCAAGGGAGGTGACCCAAAAGAAGGTGATGTCTCAAACACTCCAGTTCGTATTGGGAGCATGTTGGGTATTTTACGCCATTTTTTTGTCTTCATATCAAACTCTTCACCACATGTAAGTTGTGTTTTTTTGTCTGCTGCTATCCCACCAAGGACATAAAATTTTCCATCCATAAATACACTTGAACACATTTTTCTTGCTTTATTCATGTTTGGAAGGGTCTCCCATTTTCCAGTGTCTGCGTTATAGAGCTCAGCAGAGCTCAATATGTTGCCACATGGATCACAACCACCAGCTAATATTGCAATTTCTCCAAGACTAGCCGAACCAAACAAGCATCTCGGAGTATTCATCATTTTTCCAACTGACCACATATTTGTCAGAAGGCTATACTTATGAATGATAGGAGCCATTAATTCCTTTCCAAAGACTAGAAGCTCAGTACCAACAGCCAACGATTCCCTATCTGACAACATAAAACATGCATCACAAGTCATTCTAGGCAAATGTATCCATCGATTACGATTTGGATCAAAAGCCTCCCATTTAAGGGCTTCACAAGAGAAGTACACCCAATGTTCTACTATGCCCGCTTTTCTCCTTAACTTATATAGTTCTCCTGATCTAATTAGCGATCGAAAGCTCTTGTTCAATGCAGCAATTGAACCGTAATCAGATCTTGACAATCGAAGAAGACAATGGATTGATATATCTCGACCGAGATGCTCACTAAGCAAATTTGAGTCAGAAACCATAACGGCGTACCTTTTTCCATTCACGTTGTCTATGGAATGGACAGGAAAAATGGCGTTATTTTGCATGTCCTCTTCTTCATTCTTCGACTTTTCCTCTTCCTTGGGATCATCTACTTGCTTGTCTAACTTTTTTGACATGGCCTGCTTTTCTACTACATCTAGTTGATAATTATTGCTTGGAAGATCCATCAAGTGATGAGCCTCAAAATCCAACTGGTTCTCTTACTTATATGAGTTTGGCATTAAACACACACAAGCCCACACAAAAACCTGAGTAAACATGCATAAAAATGTCAAATAGTAAAGTATAATCAACAAAAAATATTAAACAATTTCCATCAATAAACAGTTTTTAATTCAAATGAAGAAGAAATTTTATGTTGAATCATAAATTGATGCTTATGGATACAAAAATTTGACACAAGGATCACAAACATGGAAGTGAGTATCCAGTTTATGATACCATCTTATAAAAAATGATGATAAAAAATAAAGATTTAATGTCCTAAAAACTTATGATTTTCAAAGTCAAATATGCATAGGTTACCTTATAATATAAATTAAAATGTAGCATATCCGAATTTAAGGTCTACACCATTCCATCTACAGTCTTTAAAAAAAATTCCATCAACAAAATAACTTTTGAGAAAGGATCCATTGTAAGTAGAATTTGCATGAATCTCACTCCCCTATTGCTACAAGATTATTAGTACTAAAAATTGAAACAAAAGGATTGCCAAGTAGGAAAAAGAAAACCTGCTTGAAAAAAATCAGATCAAAATTAAATGAGTGCACAAGAAGAAAAACTTATGACTTTGGACGAACTGGAAAGTTAGTTCTCTATCTACAACTTCTCTATTCTCCAGAGTGTATATACTCTCTCGTTAATATTTTATATTTAAGAGATCATATTGTTTGTGTGTCAATATTATTCTTTATTTATAGTAAAAATAATATTAAGTTGTATTTCAAAGAAATGTATGCACCTATGGTGTATGAAAACCACATAGTTCAAACCACTGACGTCCGTTACTTGAAAATACTGTGAACTTGAGTTTGAAGCCTGAGTAAAGTCAAACCCCTAACGTCCATTACTTGAATATATTGTGAACTTTGTTCATTGTATAGAAATTTTTCTCTTTTAATTTACTTTATTTTTTGTTTTATCTTTCTTTTCCACCACATCATCTCGTTTCACTTTATTTAAACTTTTGTCTTTTTCTCGCCTTCTACTTTTTCTCCTAACCCAACGTAATTTGGATCTTTGACCTCTAGTACGTGGTTTAAGGTATCCAACAGTAAAATCCCTTTATGCGACTAATCCTCGTGATGACAATGGAACATTCACTTTTTCACATGGGATAGACTACCTATTAAATGATTTTTTTTTCATTGGGAAGTGCTATTTTACCAACTCTCTCGAAACTATGCTTTTTTTTAGCAACTCCCAACACAATGTCGGTCTTTTATTTTTTAAATTTCAACTATATATAAATAAGAGTAATTATGAAGTTTTAAAACTGAAGTTTTCTATGGGTAGACTTTGTTCAAATCCCATTAAATTTAATTTTACCTTTAAATTTACATTTATTATGTGAAAATGACAAACAAATATGATTTTTTTTTACTAATTTGACAATTTTCTATGGGTAGACTATGGATAGATTTTGTTAATGTTTAATAGAATGTTGAAAATTACAAACAAATATGAATTTTTTTTCTTCTGAAAATCGACAATTAAAATAGAACAGAGGGAGTATTTATTAAGTCAAAAGATAATACATAATTAATATGTTATAGAATTTAGTATATTTTTTATGTGATGAGAAATCAAGTTATTCTAGAAAGTATAAAGAGAGTTATTACTTCAAAAATGAATTGGTCTAAGTGTGAAAGGATTTGGTCATCTTAAGCAGATGATCATCCTTGACTCCTGCGTATGGTAATTTAGAAAAAGTAGTGAGTGATTATATAATGTAATTTTACTTATAGTTACTCGTGGAGTAACTCTATTTTCCTCTTTATATATAATTAAGATAATTATATTATAAAAATTATTTAAATATAATAAGTTAATTTTAATTTAACAAAAACCTTTGACTACTTTAATATAAATTTTGACCATACAAGTAATTGCAATCCATTCAACAACAAAAAAAACTTATAGCAACAAAAGTATAAAATATTCAACCAAAATTGGGATTAATGTATTTTTTTGGGATAAGAAGCTAACAAAAAGAAAAGAAAACAAAAATCAGTTAAAAACTAGTTTATGTGATACATCTCTCGCCGGGCATCAGCTTGCAGGAGCGGAAGTAAACCCTCTGGTAACTACAAAAACTCACGCCAAATCTCAGAACTTGCAGCTCCTACTTTAGCCATGAAATCCGCGGACAAATTCGACTCCCTCACAAAATGTTGTAAATGAACGCTCAATCTCCTTTTCAGCAAATACTTCACATTAATGATGATTGTCGCATAATGGTGCCAAGGATTCACCATGATTGAAACTAACAAAACAACCAACGTCGAATCAGAGTAGCAAATCACCTCCATATATCCTCTTTCTCAAGCTTCTTTCAAGCCATGATACAGAGCTAACAAATCGACGTGTATGATGGTGGAAATACCAACATTACCAGCAAACCCATAAAGCCAAAACCAGATATTCCGCGATTTTCAAGACTACTGCCATTAACATTCAAGACAACGGCCATATTTTCATCTGGGTGCCAAGTCATATATTAACCTCCAATGTTCATGGATAAAGCCAGGGAGAAAACAGAACGGTGAAGGGCTGCCAAATTGTAAATTTTTACCTTCAAGGAAAAAATAGAAATTATCACATTCTCCATACAAAGTGAGTTTAGTACGCACCAAATCCACCAAAGAGCATAAGAGAATAAATGAATATTTGCACTAAACATGCCTTGTTTGAGCCATGTGACTATAGAATGCTCCCAATAGAATTTAATATTGTCAAATCCAAGAGCAAGCCAGAGATTCTTAACAAACGTACACTCTCAAAAATAATGCATGATACTCTCACCACTATTAAGGCAACTTGGACAGTTGTTAGTGGTTTGTATACCTTTGTTATGCAGCAGCTACATCATAGGAACAACATCATGGCAAACCGTCCAATATAGAAACTTAATCTTTTCAGGAGCAGCTAAACGCCAAATCCACTTCCACAATCTCATCTCATCCTCGTGAACATTCCACTTCAGAAGCCAGCTATACCTAACTTTCACTAAATACACACCATCCAGATTACCCTTCCAAGTGAAGCCATCCATAATCCGATCATTCAAACACACCAGGGTGCCACAGATAACCTCAGATACAGGAGAAGGACGTTGGGTGTATAGATGATCCAACACTCAAGTATCATCTGAAGGTGAGAAAAACCACAAGAAGGGGGGGGG
>Ga0228711_1003918_pt1 | contig 23100 bp, 15 predicted proteins | sample MedpolnodulmetaG_2_FD_177996 | JGI IMG/M metagenome (GOLD analysis project Ga0228711, IMG submission 177996) | Root nodule microbial communities from Medicago polymorpha collected in Santa Monica, California, United States - brown nodules | ecosystem: Host-associated > Plants > Roots > Nodule...
CGCCACTTTGTTATATTTTTGCACAAGATCTTCAAATTCTTTGCACAATATATTTTGTTATGAGATCTACATATTTTTTGCATGAATCCTTGCACCATATATTTTGTATGAGATCTTCATATTTTTGACACGAATAAGCTCCAATTCCTTTTCTTTTACTCCAAGACTAAATCTTTTGAATATTTGTTCCTGAAATATAATAACTTGCAATTAAAGTAAAATAGTTCTAGAAGGAAATAAAAACATATTAAATCTAATTAAAATAAACTTAAATATTAAATGAAAGACACTAATTTAAAGACTAATTATTGACTCATCAATGACCAGGATCATACACCATAGCAGCAGCATTGACTAGACGATGATGACATTGCTGCAGCGGCTGCCTCAGCAGTGTTACCTTTGGAGCCTCCCTTTCTTGATGGACCGGAAAATATATCTCTGTTGCACTCTTATGCCTATCATGTGGCATTGTCGTTTTGGTATAATTCAGATAACGTAAGTGTTATTTTTTTTACTTTTTTTCCTTAATGTTTAATTATTTTCTTTATATGTGTGTTTGTTTAATTATTATATCAACTTTTATGTGTTTTTGTTTAAGTCTTTTCTTTATGTTTAATTATTTTCTTTATATTTTCTTTATTTCAACTTTTATTATTTTCTTTATGTTTAATTATGATTTAAATTGGTTTTGTTATGTGTTTTTTTAAGTTTTACATGTGTTATGTCTTAGGTTAAAAATACGTGCGGCAATTTAAATTTGTGATTTTTATTTTTGCATGTGTTAAGTTTTATTTTGTTTAGTTAGATGTTTACATTTTTTAAAGTATGTTTATTTTTCTATTATTTCAGGTTCGTAAGGTGCGTGTTGTAAACGCGATTAATCATGGGAATAAGATTTTGAGTCTCGGATGTCCAAACGAGAATCAAAATTGGTTTTGGGGTCCGCTTAGGAAGAGTGGGTTACATGATTTGGTTTATCTGGGCTACGCCATTGTGCCTCATGCTTTGCCGATGACATTATGCGAGAGGTGGCATCCCGAGACCATCACTTTTCACATGCCCTTGAAGAGCGGATGTTGAGCCATGGGAAGAAGATGTTGAGACATGAGGCCTGTGCACTTTTGGTGAGGCACTTAGGTGTGCCGCAGAAGGAGGCAGAGAAAATTTGCGGTACAGAGTATGGTGGGTACATTAGTTATCCAAAGCTGAAGGAATTATATACGAGGTACCTTGGTAGGGCAAACATATTGGCGGATATAGAGGATCCGAGTAGCTGGAGGAGTTGGGGAGGGTTAGGAAATTTTGTGTGAGGTGTTATCTTCTATATTTTGTAGGATGCTTGTTGTTTGGTGATAGAAGCAACAAACACATCGAGTTGGTCTATCTGACGACCATGGAGGAGAGCTACGCGGGGATGCGTAATTATTCCTGGGGAGGGATGACACTAGCATACCTATACGCTGAGTTAGCTAAAGCCTGTTTGCCTGGAGACAGAGCTCTTGGGGGAAGCGTGACACTACTCATTGTAAGAAACTTATTAATGTGAACCTTAACTTTTATTTTTTTGTTATATTTTTCGTGCGTAATAATTTATAAATGTGATTTGTTTGGTTTGTGCAGACATGGTTTTTGGTGCATTTTCCTAAGTTTTTCGGTGTTGATCTCAACACCGACTATATTGAAAACTATCCAGTTGCGGCAAGGTGGAAGTTACAGAAGGGTCATGGAGAGGGGGGTGACGTATCGCTCATTGCTCGATCGTATTCAGTTTGATGACGTATGCTGGAGGCCGTACAAAGAGCACAGGGAGATCCAGGGTTTTGAGGAGGTTTTCTGGTATTTAGGCTGGATTATGTGCGGTGTTCGTAGGGTGTACCGTTACTTGCCCGAGAGGGTTTTGCGGCAGTACAGATACGTCCAGAGGGTCCCTAGGCATCCGACGGATGTTGTAGAGCTGTCACTGCCTCATATTGTGCAGGCATTCGTAGGCTTTCGCACTCACACTCTTAAGGAGCCTGATTGGGGTGAGCTGGCAGGAGAGCAGACATGGCGGATGGCAGATGGCTATGTGATATGGTACAGTACAGTGTCTCACCCTCAGTTTTTGCACTTCTTCCAGGAGATCTTCCCAGGCCAACAAATGAAGAGCAGATCATTGCACAACAGTGGGAGCGGTACGAGGCGAGAGGCTCGCCTGATACCTATGACATGGTTAGTGGCGTTGTTGCCTATGTTGATGAGTATTTGGGTCAGGAGGTGATGAGCATGACCCCTCAGCAGTTGTATGCGGCCTTGCAAAATGTTAGGGAGCAGATCGTGCCGATCATGACCAGGAGGCGAGGCCAGAGACCGAGGAGGAGGCACCAACATCAGCAGGACCAGGACCAACAGTAGGATTATTTGTAGTTTGTTTTTTAGGACTTGTTTTTTAGTTTTGGTATTTTGATGACATTGGTTTGTATGTTCGTATTTTGACGACATTAGTTTTCATTGGGATATTTTACTTTCTTTAATGGTAAAAATGTTGGTTTAATTAAGTTTTGCATTCGCGCCAATTTTGTTTAGTGATTTGAACCATTGTGTGTAAAAAAAACAGGTCAATACGTTGTGTTTTGTGTTTGAAACACATTACAGGATTAGAAAATGAAGTTACTGCCTCTGCATGGGCTTCAGGACGCATCAGCAGTTTACTGCCGAGGAAAACCTTGGTAGTTAACTGTCGAGGAAAACCTCGGTAGTTAATTCCAGCCGGGTTAATTTTTCCTCGGCAGTTAACTACCAAGGGGTATTTTCATCTTTTACATGTGTTTCTTAGCCTTTGCATATGTGTCATTAGCAATTTTCCAAAATTTTACTCACCAAAGTGGTACATGTTTTTCCTCCATGGGTCAAATTTGCAAAACCAAATCATTTATACACTTTAGATGATATTGTCTCGGTACTCTTTCCCATAAATTGATTTAAGTGGTAAGAGATTTAAGTCTCTTAAATAAATGGTTGATACGGAGATTGACCATTGTTAATCGACGAGAATTAATCTCTCATTTTTTAGTATGAGAAAATTCGGTTGGAAGGAACCAACCAATTTTTTATGGCCTATAAGTTGATTGATAAAGATTAATCATTGCTAAACATCAGTATAGATTTAGTACCAATAACATGGTAAATCAAAAAAGAAAATGAAATTTTATTTTTTAAAATTACAAAACAGAGAACTAAATATAAATAAAAAATGTGTAGCAACTAACTTAATAAAAAAGATATATTTTTTAGAGGTTCAAAACTATTTTATAGGGACCTAAAATTAAATTTAAATGTGTTTGTATTTATATTATTATATATTTGCAAAACTAATGTTTTTTGAGAGGTTGAAAAATCAAAAGTTAACAACTCGATTTTATCTATCGTGTGTCAAATTTCGCCCTCCTTGCTAATTTCGCCCTCTTACTAATATTTTCCTTTACAATTCTTTAATCAGTGTCCTAAATACATCGTTTAACATTTCTTTTTAGTTTATCTCTGTTTTAAGTGTGAGAGAGAAAATTGTAAAAAAAACAGTACTTCCTCCATCCCTGGATACATGACTTAGTTGACAATATACATTATTGACTTAACATACTTTGACCATATTTTTCTATTAATTCACAAAGATAAATAATATCATGTAAGATGTCGTTGAATTTGTCTCGATGAATATTTTTAAAATATTAAATTTTCACAATTTTTTTAATAGAGAATTAAAAATATCAAGATAAAACATATGCATTGGTACGTATGGGCGGTGGAGTATATGATCTTTCATTTTAAATACTAGTCAACAGCCTTCCATCTCTGTCGCTATAAATGAACTCTCTCACTCTCTCTCTCTTCCTCCTGGCGCTCATTTCTTTCAACTTTCAACTCTTCTCTCGATTCTCGCGTTCCTCCGTGGCGCATGCTCACCCTATCCCTAACCACCACTCCCTTCACCATCACCGCCGCATTCACCAACAATGACAGTATTCTCCACCAAACAGATTTTCCCAGTAAACTACGAAACCGAAGTCTCACAACGCCTTCTAGAAGCCTCTCACTCCGGCGATCTGTCCTTAGCCTTTCACTGCATCTCCGATCCTTCTGTTGATGTCAACTTCGCCGGAGCTGTTAGTTTGAAGAGTAGAAACACTGAGTTAGTTGTGAATTGTGAATCGTCGAGTCGAGTTTGTGTTGAGTTTCAGGAATTTGTTACTGATGTTACGCCTCTTTTTCTTGCTGTTCATGCTGGAAATGCTGAGCTTGTTAGGAAGTTATTGGTAATTACTTCGTCATTGCTCGGATCGACCGCGATCCGAGCTTCATTTTCAACTGTTTTATTGGCTTTTTGTTGTTGTTGTTGTTGTTGTTCTGTTCAAAAGCATTTCGCTGTTTGTTTTGAAAAACTAAGAATTCGATTAATTGATTTTGAACTGTTTTTTTGTTAAACGTGATTGTATTACCTGTTTTTTGTAATTCTTTTTTCTTTTTAATTTGAAAATTATTTAGATTTAAATGAAGTGAACAATGAATTTGTACTGTTTTGTTTGCTCAATTTGAATAATTATATTTTGTGAAATGAATTATTTGATTGTTAATCTTAACCTCTGTAGCATAGACACATCTAATCGAAGATGTTTCGGTGTCCAGTCACGAACGACACTGACATATGTGATTAGATTTAATTAAGTCATTTATTGAGATTATCAATGTATCTGTGTTTGTGTCCGTGCTTCAAATATGTTAACTTGTTGTACTGTGAGATTACTGAGAGTGAATAGTTTTTAAAGGTGAAGCTGTTGTTAGAGATCCAAAGGAATCGGTAATTCAAAATGTGTTTTTTTAAGGAAAATTTCAAAATGGTTCTCTCACTCTATTAAAGTGAATTTCATAACGAGGAAGAAAAAGTTAACGTCTAGTAATTTGAATTTTGTGAAACCTTCACGTTTATTGATAGATTTTCTTATGTTACACTTTTATTTTATGGTGTGATTTGGTCCCCACTTCACTTTTTCTCCATTTGAATTACTATAATTTGGCATTAACATTATTATATGTCACCTACTTCCAAATCTAAAGTGAGGTTAAGAAATATTCAAATGAAAATGAATTGCAAAGAAAATGTTTACTTTTAAATGATTTAAAAGTTACACACTAGATTAAACAAAATATGAAAAGAGTCAAGATTGTTGAGTGTATTATTTTGGTTGCATTAGACCATGATTGTTGAGAGGGTGAATTATAAGACTTAATAATGTCCAAAATAACAATACTTAACGATTTCCTTTTTGTTTTTAGTACCAAACATGTCTTGTGTGTCCCATACCCTGTTGTCCCGACCATTGAACATAAATACAAAATGCAATTGACATAGCATGATTCATGCATTATGCATCACTCTTTAGGCCCCACCTACATAAAATAAGAAATATGAAATAAAAATTTCGTATTGGTTTTGCTTCCCTTTAATCTTCTGGTTTACTTAAGGCGGCGCTTCTTATTTTTTCTCCAATTTATTTCTGTATCATGGTGGGTTTGTCGAAATCACTGCGAACCAGCGTAATTTTGCAAAAGCTACACTCTGTAACTTTTACAAAATCACGGTGGCTCACCATGTAAGTTCGGAGTTCTCAATGAATAAGTTCTTGATATCTGACTATGTCGCTGTGGTGTTGTTATATTCTTACTTTCCAATACTTCAAACAAATTGGAAGAAAATAATAAATAAAAAAATCTAGTCAGGGATATAAATTACTCCAAGCTATAACAGGTTGTTTTTTCTTGAAATGACAGAGTGTTGGAGCTGATGTAAACCAAAAGCTCTTCAGAGGCTTTGCAACTACTGCAGCGGTGAGGGAGGGCCACCTTGATATTCTTGAGACCTTAATTAATGCAGGGGCATCCCAGCCAGCTTGTGAAGAAGCTCTTATGGAGGCAAGTTACCATGGGCAAGCAGGGTGTGGGGAATTGCTCATGAGCTCTGATTTGATCCGACCGCATATTGCTGTACATGCTCTTGTGGCTGCATGCTGCAGGGGGTTTGTCGATGTGGTTGAGACACTCATAAAGGTACGTGTTCTGCAGCAGCATGCATGATTATAGAGATTTTGTAATGGATACTCTGAACTGATATATGATCCAGAAGCATCTGCAATTATTTTGTCCCTATTATTATCTGGCACGTTAAAAAGTTGGGTCCATGATATTGTCTTCTTCCTTGAGGCTTGCGTACAACTGACAGATTCCCCCAACATCCCTTCTAATAATATTATGAAACTAGTGTCACCTTGAGTATTATTTAGCTTTCATCCTCCATAGGATTCTAAATAAACATGTGCCTGCCAGTGCTCAGCTTATTATTTGTAGTTTTAGCTTACGGTTATTGGTAAATGCTTGGTACAATATGCTAAATTTGAGTTCTTTTTTCAATTGCAGTGTGGTGTGGATGCAAGTGCGACGGACCGGGTGCTTTTACAGTCACTTAAGCCTTCTCTCCATACAAATGTGGATTGTAATGCACTAGTTGCAGCTGTAGTTCATAGGCAGGTCCATGTTGTCAGTTTGCTCCTTCAGGTAAACTTTTCTCTTAACCACTTCAAACCTTTGATTACCAGTTCAGTTAGGTTAACAAGAACATTTCACATATCTGCAGACTCCTAGTTGTTATAGCCAATATACCCTTGCTTTTGCAATTTTCCATTTGTGAACCACTGTTACATTTTACAAAGAAATTACTAGTTTTGCTAAAACAATTCCCATCAAGCGATAATGAATCACGTAAGAACTAAGAAGTCAGTGTCTTCAACTTATTAAAGCTGGAGATTTTGTTATCAGTCTGCCAAGGCAGCCACCTCTTTTAATGTTGTTAGGCCGATTTCTACTTCATTGTTAGTGTTTAACACTTGATTAGTTAGCTCTGTTGATGGTCTCATAATTGGATCTATCCTCTCACTATCATTTTTAGTTGTTAATTTTAATTGATCCTCACTAGTTTTTTTTAATTTTTTTACAAATGAACTACAGAATGGTGCTACGACAGATTTTGAAGTAAGGCTTGGAGCATGGTCATGGGATAATTCAACTGGTGAAGAACTCCGTGTGGGTGCTGGACTGGGAGAACCATATGGCATCATCTGGTGTGCAGTTGAGTATTTTGAAAAAAGTGGTGCTATATTAAGCTTGCTCCTGCGGCATGTCTCAAATAGTCGTCACTGTGGAAGAACTATTCTACACCATGCTATCCTTTGTGGCAATGTTGAGGCTGTTAGGATACTCTTAGAATGTGGTGCTAATGTGGAATCCCTAGTCAAAACATCCAGCAGGACCGAGTTCTTTCCTGTACACATGGCGTCTCGTCTAGGCTTACCTGCAATAACTCAATGCTTAATTGATTTTGGTTGTGATTTGAACTCTCGAACAGACTCTGGTGACACAGCTTTGATGATTTGTGCAAAATATAAACAAGAGGAGTGTCTCAAAGCACTAACAAGGGCTGGTGCTGATTTTGGCTTGGTGAACAGTGCAGGTCAATCTGCAAGTTCAATTGCCGAGTCGTACAAGTGGTCCCATGGTTTTCAACAAGCAGCGGTGGATGTAATTAGAAATGGCAAGATACCCAAATCCAGCAATACTTCAACCTTTTCTCCTTTGATTTTTGTATCTAAGGCAGGAGATGCTGAAGCATTGAAAACTGTCATTGAATCTGGAGAATTTGATCTTGACTATCAAGATGATAGTGGTTTCTCAGCGGCTATGCATACAGCTATAAAAGGTCATGTTGAGTCATTTCGATTGCTTGTATATGCTGGAGCCGATGTAAAGTTATGCAGTAAATCTGGTGAAACAGCAATAACACTATCTGAATTGAATCAGAACTGTAATTTATTTGAAAAGGTCATGCTTGAATTTACACTTGAAAAGGGTAATCAAAATACTGGTGGCTTCTATGCTTTACACTGTGCAGCTCGTCGTGGCGATTTGGATGCTGTTACATTGCTGACCAGCAAAGGTTTTGATGTGAATGTTCCAGATGGGGAGGACTACACTCCACTCATGTTAGCAGCAAGGGAAGGCCATGCATCCCTTTGTAAGCTTTTAATTTCATACGGTGCTCATTGTAATGCTAAAAATGCAAGAGGTGAAACTGCCCTTCTACTTGCAAGGAAATTCGCTGGAGGGAAAAATGAAGCAGAGGGCGTTATACTAGATGAACTTGCCCGTAAACTAGTACTAGGCGGTGCCTATGTTCAGAAGCACACAAAATGTGGGAAGGGCAACCCACATTTGAAACAATTACGTATGTTATGTTCTTCAGGTGTGCTTTGTTGGGGTCAGTCTAGCAGGAGAAACGTGCTGTGCCGCGAGGCAGTGTTAGGGCCAAGCTCAACATTGCGTAGAAATAGGCACAACACAGGTGATGCAGAAGAACCTGGAATGTTCAGGGTGCTTACTAATAAGAATAGGGAGGTGCATTTCGTATGTGAGGGGGGTTCAGAAGCTGCTAAGCTTTGGGTGAGGGGTATTAAACTTGTAACGAGAGGTGCATAAGTAGTAACATCATCAGTGTCGATAGTAGTAGGATGTATATAGGTGTTTCCTGTTTGGAGTAATACTTCATCTCGAAGTATTTTAGCTGCTTTTTTTGTATTGTAAGGATTTTGATCTCTATATTTTTACACCGGTTTATCTCATAGAAAGTGGATGTAATTTGGTCCTTTTGATTTTTTTGAGAGAAATTTGGTCCATATAATTTTATATGTACATGTTTTTTATATTCCTCACAAAGTGACGTTGAGTTAGTTTCCTCGTATCATTTCTTGTTGAAACATAATTTTGCGAAATTGCTCTTCTCCCTTAACAAACACGCACTCTTAACTGAATGGACGAAAGTACCTCTGCATGACTTAAGTCACACTCGGTACTTTCAGTGTGAGTTAACTCATGTAGGTTGTAAACCCATCGTGACTTAACTCACGTTGTGTGCTGTTATAGAACATTAATAGACAGAAACATAACCATTGTGTTTCAAACTCATTTTTTGCGAATTTTCTCCCATTTTGTGCGACTTTCACCAAACACAACCAAATCAACATCAAATTCTACTTCCATCACAAGCAAGTGTTCACTTACCTTTTGCATTGGGTTTTTTTGTTTTAAATGTTAGATTTTTTTGGATGAAATTGTGAAGTTTTAGGTTTTATAGTTGATTTGCATGTTTGATTTTTCGATTGTTAATGATGAATTAAGTTATAAATTGTTGTTTAGAAGTTGTTTAGTGTAGGTTTGATTGAAATGTGGTAGGTTAGAGTTAGGAATTGTTAGAAATTGTGTTGAACTCTAAGTGTTTGATAAAATGTTTCAATGAAAATTTGTTTGTTTTTGGATTGTTAATGAAGAAATTAGTTAGAAATTGCTTTGTTTTAGGAATTTGTTTGTGTGGCGAGGTTGGATGAGATCTACATTGAGCAGATTGTCAGGTTGCATGGTATTCCTTCTAGTATCGTGTCAGATCGGGATCCGAGGTTTACTTCTAAGTTTTGGGAGAGTTTGCAAGCTGCTTTGGGAACAAAGTTAAGGTTGAGTTCTCCTTATCATCCCCGAACTGATGGGCAGACAGAGAGGATTATTCAAAGTTTGAAAGATTTGTTGAGAGCTTGTGTTTTGGAGCAAGGTGTCAGTTGGGTCGAATGTTTACCGTTGATTGAGTTTACTTACAACACCAGTTTTCATTCTAGTATCGGAATGGCACCGTTTGAGGCTTTGTATGGTAAAAGGTGTAGAACACCATTGTGATGGTATGAGCCAGATGAAAGTGTGTTGCCCCGACCGGAGGTTGTGCAAGAGACTACGGAGAAGGTTAAGATGATTCAACAGAAGATGAGAGCGTCTCAGAGTAGGTAGAAAAGTTATCAAGATCAGAGTAGGAAGGACATCAAGTTTCAGGTTGGTAATCATGTGTTTTTGAGAGTGAATCTTGTAACCGGTGTTGGACGTACTTTGCAGTGTCGGAAGTTGACACCTCGTTTTGTTGGACCGTATGAGATTGTTGAGAAGGTTGGAGTGGTAGCGTATTGGATTGCGTTACCACCGTCTTTGTCGAATCTTCATGATGTGTTTCATGTGTCTCAGTTGCGGAAATATGTGTATGATACGTCTCACGTGATTCAAGTGGATGATTTAGAAGTAAGGGATAATTTGACCGTTGGGACTTGGCCAGTTAGGATTCAGGATCGCGAAGTGAAGCGTTTGCGAGGCAAGGAGATCGTTTTGGTGAAGGTGATTTGGCTTGGACCAACTAGTGAGAGTGCTACCTAGGAATCACAGAGTAGGATGAAGGTTTCGTATCCAGAGTTGTTTCCTTCAGGTAATTTTCGAGGGCGAAAATTCTTTTTAGGGGGGAAGAGTTGTAACAACCCGATTTTTGCTAGATTTATTTTTATTAATTATTATGTGTGTTAATATATGCTTGTGTGTGATTATTTGTCTCTGTGTGTATTTTGTTCGGGATTAGTAGATTTTGGCTTAAGGAGGGTGTTTTAGTCATTTTGGACTCAAGGGCATTTTGGTCATTTGGTGAGCAAGGATTAAGTAGTCTTTTGGTTACGAGAATTATTTTTAGTGTTTTGAATGGGAATCACTATTTTACCAAGTTACTAGTATAACGGTGTAATTAATTAAGAGTCGTTAACTATTCGTTATTTTACCCGTTAAGTGAGTAGAAACTTTGTGAATTAGTTAATGAGAACTTTAAGCCCATTAAGACATTTTAGAGTGGAGCCCATTTGTGTAGAGCCTAGATAAACTCTAGTCTTTAGAGAAATTAGGTCACATAGACTCATTCACTCATTTTCACAAAACTTTTGAGAGAGGTAGAGAGAGAAAGAGAAAGAACAAGGGTTAGAGAGAAGAACTTGAAGAGCAAGAGGGGGGTAGAGATTCAAGGAGCAAAAGTGAAGCTAAGGCTAGGATTGTGCTCAATTGAGGTAAGGGGGATAGTGTTCATTCGTAATTTAAGCTAGAACCTCTTTTTCTACTTAATTCTATAAATGCTTATTTTGTGAATTGAGATTTTTGTGGATTTAAAAGATGAATTTCGTGTACCCATTTTGATGCTAAGTTTATGTATGTGAAATTGATGTTAAACATGTTGTTGTTGTTGTTGTTGAATTTGCTTGTTTGAATTGTAGTTATATGAAACTTTGTTGAATTTTGCTCAAATTGGTGTAAAATGATGTTGTGGTTGTAATTGTTGATGAGTTCATGGTTAAATGATGTTGTTGTTGTTATGAGATGTTGTTGTTGTTAATTTATGCCATGAGTATTCACAATTATGGAGTTGTGGTAAGATTTGAGTTGTTTTTGAAAGTTTTATGAAAAATGGGTGAATTAATGATTTGTGCTAGAATGGTGTTTGATTTCATGTTTGGTGTGGTTTTGATTGCATTTTTAAGTTCACAAACGTATAAACAAACTTTGGAAACGAATTCGGGTGTTAGTCATTTAAAATTGGGGATTTTGGGTGAAAAATGGTGTGAACCCGTGATAGTTCATTCAGAACAGGGGACTGTTCGCTTGAGCGAGCTCCAATCCTGCACTCTCTGGAAGAACTTCGCTTGAGCGAGCTGCAAGCAAGCTCCAAGCGAGTGCTCACTGGAGTACGGTCGCTTGAAGTGAACGGCTCTCTGACATCATTCGTTGGTTTGATGTTTTGGGCGTCCGGGACCAATCCGGGTGGTTCCAAACTGATTCTTTTGATGTAATTAAATGTATTTGAGCTTTCTAAACCTCCTGTAACATCAATTGAATTAGATTGGACTTGGTTTTTGTGAATCGTATCAAAACGTTTTGAAAATAGTTCAAGAACATGAATTTTCTGAAAACTTGATTTCTCAAGGAAAAAGTGTAGGACTAAAGTTGTCTAGCATTGTTATGATTTGTAAAAATGTTTTGGATGTGATTCATGGACTTTAACTTGGTTTTGTCTCGAAAACTTCAATTTCTTTGAAAAGCGGTAAAATGATACGAACTTTGCAAAACTTTGGAATTTAAGTGATTTGGCCTATGAGAATTTGATGTATACACTACTACACTTATATGTGATTTGTGTATATACTTAGTTGATGCTTCTCAACGTGTTTGAGTTGTTTTGTCGGATAAGTTGGAAATGAATGAAACGCGACAACTTCTCGTAATTTGTAATTTCTTAGAATTGGCCTAGGATACTCATATGCCTAAGCTACTATGAACATATGTGAGTAGTGCATGTGTTTTGTTGAGGCAATTGTATATGTTCGCTTAGTTTGTGGTTAAATTCCTTATATGTCGACTTTCTTTGGAAGTTTTGTCTCTTGATGATGATTTGATGTTGTCGATGTGAATATGCTAAATATAGATTGTTGATGGTGAACTTTGTACATGCTTAATTGGGTGCGATTGGTGATGAATGCATGTATGTATATAGCCGTTGATTTATAGCCGTTGATTATAGTCGTTGAATTGTTGTGAACATATGCATGGTTGATTGATTCATATGTTCATTCATCATATGTCGTGTCAGATGTTTACATCCATATAACTGTTGATTATAGTCGTTGACAATGATGTTTTTGTTGCATCATGAGGTGACGACCTTGGTGACGAATGGTACCGCTGTTTACCTGTGATTTTGGCAAACGGGGGCTAGTTCTGATTATTACCAGCGAGCCTGAACTAGAAATCTCAAGACCATTGTGCAAAGGTTTTTTTTATAGGAAAAGAGTTTGAAAAAAGGCCACGAAGTAAACTCAGGTTGCTTAGACAGGTCAGGTTTGATATAAAAAGGCATTGTCTCTCGACAGGTTTGAGAATGCGATTAAAAGCTTAACATAAAACAGAAAAATAAAAGATAAAAGTAAGTTTACGCACGTAAACTCAAGGAAAAGGTGAAATGCAATACATTAAAATAAAAGGGGTGGTCTACAAATCAGTCTACATACATTTTGTATAACTTGTTTCCCTAGACGCCGGTAGTTTGAGTGTTGTAGAATTCTGTATATGATTTGCAACCCAATTTCCGGCTTGGAAACTACTATTTACACTAAAAAACCTAGATGGCGAACCACTAACTCCATGATCAGCACTTCTTCCATCTTGGACAACCACTTGCCCCACGTTCTCCACTAAAAGGAAACCGCTTCATTGCTTGAATCGTACTTCCCGCCCCTTTGCTTGTCTTCGACGCGAAAATGCCATTTCATCCTTGCTTCGTCGAAGGCCAATTATGCGCCTTAGGCTTTACGCTTTGTCGAAGCTTCTTCCATTTGTACTCGAAAAGCTCTTCGATTCCTGCAAAGATATTGGTCAAAACATATGTCGACCATATTAAATTAGCCTGTCAAATTTACATGCTAACAACTTTATGCATGTAGGAGTCGTGTCTAGGCACATAGCATGATTTATCACGGGTCGTAATTGCTTATGTGCTTGGTTATTGGAACTCATTTGTGTTGATGAATAATGTTGAAGTTGAATGCTCTTTTGCTTAATCGTTGGAAGCTAATTTGATGAAAACCTTTTCAATTGTTTATGCTTAATTATGATGATCTGAAGCTAACCCTAGTGGTGTTTGGTTGACCGCCTACCTATTTGTATGAATGGGTAGACGGGGTGCAGGAATAGTTTTTGTTGCTTGCTTGGTGAGTTCTTGAGGATAGTGGGAGCTTCCTCCGTTATTTGTTTTTGGAGTCTTAGTTGAGGGCTCTGATTTAGGATGTCGGTCTTGAAGGTAAGAAAAACACAAGAAGGGGGGTTGAATTGTGGTTTCTTTTTCTTTTCTCCTAAAACTGAAGTCACTGTTCAGAAGAAGATAGAGTTCAGCTTCTGAAGTGAGGTTCGGAATCTAAATGCAGCGGATAAATAGAGAGAGAGAGAGAGAGAGAGAGAGAGAGAAGAAAGACACAAAGCAATTATACAAGTTCCTTCCACAAACCGGAAGTAGTCCTGTCCCCCTTGCACTTCCAAGGAGAGTTCACTAAAATCAATATCTGATTACAACTGCTCACTGCTCAAAATAGCAAGAGACTTCAAACTACTCAAGCACAACTGCAAGAGATTTCCTATGCTCAAGAACAAAATCAAGAGACTTTCTATGCTCAAGCACAACTGCAAGAGACTTCTATTCAAGCAGAATTACAAAGAAAATTGTTTGAGGTTGAACACTTGATATACAATCAGTGGTGTTCACAATACAAATCAGATACAGACTCTTAAGACTCTAGAATTTCTAACATATGAAAGTTGAAAAGAAATTCTAAGTGAACTTTGATGTGGAACAATTTCAGCAGAGTTTTGACACTTGTAAAATTGTTGTGAGTCTCACTTAAATCTTCAAGTCTTCACTCCTTTATATAGAGGTGTGAAAGAGACGTTGTTGACTGCCAACACATCAAAAAGAGTCGTTTGAAGCTTGATTAGATCACCAATGATCTTATGCTTGATTTGGTTATTGTCCTATGAGGGAACAATTTCAAATCCATTCCATGTATAGAGGAATACTAGTGTAGTCACAGTTGTTGTTCTTGTAGTATTGCAGACACAAAACAGAGTAATGGAGATAGTGGTTGTACAATTGTACTATTGTCCTTTTCCAACGTTCTCCAAAGAATAAGCATCAAATGCCTTCCAATTCCTCTGAATTAGCCGTTGCTCCAGGTTTCTATTCTTCTGCAATGATAGGTGTGATAATAACAACATTTGAACAATCTTTTGAAGCTTTCCAGTCTTCAGCTTCTGAACCTACAGAACCTCTGATGACTTCAGCTTATGATGTTCAGCTTCTGATGACGACAACTTCAGAACCTCTAGTCTTCAGAACCTCTTTTGACCAGAATGCTTTCTTGCAACACAAGCTTCCATTTTGTAGATTTCATTGCTCTCATTTGTTCTTCAGTACCTATGCATTTAAAGACACTAAATTTTTGTCTATGGTCCTGCACACTTGAACAAATATTAACATATCCAATTGACAATTTTTTAATACCTTGTTATCATCAAAACTCAAAGGGTAATGTTAAACACATTTTGTTTCAACATGTCTTCCTTTTATTTTGGTATTTACTATGTTGTTAAGATTGGAGATTTATTGATGAGGTATTTTTGATGTATATGACCTGGTTATTTGGAGATGTATGCTATTTATCTGCTGCGACGTTTTGTGAAATTTTTAGTATGCATGTTTTTGAGATCTATTGAAGACGTGACGTCTATTTCTTGAATATTTGTATTCTTCGCGTGTTTTATCGCTTTAATAGAAGTATGGCGTTGCATGGGGTCTTACTCAATGAGAGATATGGGTTCTTTCCCTCCAACTTTCAATTGCAACCATTACACCAGAGTGCCTACAAATTTCAGTGCTAAGAGAGAAAGGTTCAGTTACGCTCGGAGGTTTACATGTAGGTTCTTACTTTCTCAAAGGTATTTGAAACAATGATGGATAATAGGGTTGCTAAATTCAAAGTATCCTAAAGGTTCCCTCGCCTATTGAATCTTAGAAGTACATAACACACTCTCCCTTTATGAAGTTCTACAAACGGGTAGCCCTATAATCGTCTACCTTACAATGGTGTGAGGAAAATGATGTTACTGGGATGATATAAGTCATGAAGTCACCTATTTCCTTAATTACTAACTAGTTACTTCTAGATTCTCGCAGGTCTGGACCAATATTAGGTATGCCACCTCCCTCGGTACCTTTCTCACAGGGTTCTGCTCTATGGATTGTTTTCCTAATTACTAACTAATTACTTCTTGATTATACAGGTATAAACCAATATTAGGTATGTCACCTCCCTAAGTGTCTAGTTATCAGGGTTATGCTCTAGAGGAGACAAATCTTACACACTACAGTAAAATTAAATAACATTCGAGAAATAACTGAATAAAGACTTTAAATTAAATAAATATCCAACAAACAAAATAGAGGTTCATCTTAGAACCCTAGCCTAAAAAGATTTAGTTACTCATGGTAACTAAAGAGTTACTCAAGGTAACTAAAGACAAATTACAAAAGAAATAAAACATAACCTAGAGACTTGGAGTGAGGAGAGAAAAACTCCTCCATGGAAGCTCCTAGTCAAGCTTTCATGTGTCACAAGTTTTGTTATGATGATGGCTTGATGTTGTTAGGCTTTATGTATTCTTTGATTTGTTATTTTAGTCTGGTTAAATTAGATTAGATTTTGTTAAAGCACCTAGCAAAACTATGGTTCATCAACATCCCTGTGTTTTTCTCCTTGCTTGCCTTGCTAGTGTCCCTTGTAACCTCATTTCTGTCTCAAGACTGTTTTTCTGATCTTTTGAATCGAGTCACTACTGTCTGAATCGTATCACCCAAAGTCTCTGACTTGGGGTGAATCGATTCAAGCTATTTTGAATCGTATCACTTATGAATTGAGTCATAAATGCATGAATCGTATCATAAAATCTTCCTTACTTGCTTTGAATCGATTCAAAATAGTTTGAATCGTATCAACCTTCATCTTGGGATTTATGAATCGATTCAAATTTTGTATGATACATATTAATCTTCATAGTATCTTCATTATCTCAAGTTTTGTCATTTAGTTGTCTGAATCGATTCACATATTTAGTGAATCGATTCACATAGTTGTTTTTGGACAAAAATATGCAATTAGCCTCCTTTTTCTAAATTTACTCAGTTCCTCATAACACCCAAATTATTGAATCATTTGCATCTATTATATATAGGTCTCAAAAACTCATTGTTCATACATTCTTTAAGAATAAACACTTTTTTCTTAGAATCACTTTGTTCTTTGAGTCATAAGCTTTGCTAGGGTGCTATAGAGATTGTAAGTTGGTTCTTTCAAGTAAATTGATTGGGCTTAATCATGGTTCTAAAGTGAAGCGAATAATCTCATCCCACCTCCAAAGGTCTTGGGGGTTCTTTCTAATTGTTCTTGTGTTCAAGGGGTTCCAATTGTCGGACGTAGCATCCAAGAGCTTAAGTGAAGATCTTGAAGGGTTGCACATGTGATTGAGGATTCAAAGACATCAAGAAGCACCAAATTCAAAGGGTATTTGAAGTTTGGGGGAGTGGTTACATAGGGGTTGAAGAACTAGGATAGTTTCAAGGAACTCTTGTAATCACATTTGTAATTCAAACATTGTTACTATTAGTGGAAGTCCTTGGTGGAGGCGTTTTTCACCAAGAAGAGTAGATGTAGCCTGAAGCGAGGACGAAAGGAAGAACTACTATAAAAATTTCTGTGTCGTTCTCTCTTCCTTATCCTCTTTAATTTTGATAATTGTATATGCTTAAATTGATTAACTGATAGAACCGAAATTGATTTTGATCTAAGTTCTTTTTGGTTAAAATTAGCCTAATTCCTTGAATTAGGTTTTCACTATTTCACTTGGATCAATTAGTTTCAATTCCTAGCCAATTCATCAATTGCATATACATTGTGTTTTTGGTTTTTAGTTTGTTATTTTTTCTTATAGGTTTGGTTTTAAAATTGCCTAGTTTTGCAAATTATTCAAGTATTATTAATAATTGATTGAAATAAGATTTAGCTTGTGAATCTCTCAATTCTCTTGTAAATCTTATTAGTGCATAGTCTTAACAATTTGTCATAATTTGTGATTGTTCAAAACATATTTCCAATAAGTCAATATCTTTCAAAATGCTTTCACCAAAACTCCGCAACTTTTTTAAATCGCTATTCACCCCCTTTAGCGCGCATCCTTATTGACCATATAGACCAACAAGTGGTATCTAAAGGAAGTCCATTGCTTTAAACACCACTTCGTCCGCGTCCATCTCTTCGGTTCAAAAGGAAGTTGAATCCGACGAATATTCAATCAATGAAGAAAATATGAGCTTGTTTGTGAGACGATACAACCGATACATTAAGAGAAATGGGTTAAAGCACAATGACAAGAACCTTGTCAACTTTAGGAAGGCTTCACGAAAGGGAAGCGAATCGGAAAAGGATGAGAAAATTGTTAGTTGCTATGGTTGCGGAAAAGTAGGACACTATAATAATGAATGTTCGGAACTAGCTAAGGACAAAGGGAGATCCGGAACCAACCGAAAATCAAGAGGAAGGAAGGCCTGCATTGCTTTTGAAGAAGATGAAGTAACCTATAATACTAGTAACTCCGAAAATAATGAAGAAGATGACTTATGCTTCATGGGTCATATGAATAAAGCTAAAAATGAGGTAACCTTCTCCGAATCCTACTATGATTATAAACCCACTTATAAGGATTTACAATATTCCATAGAAGAAATGCATATGGAATCCTTCAATGCTTTTGAGAAATTAATTGCTCAAAACAAAACCATTTTGAAACTATAATTTCAAATTTCTAAACTTAAGGAAGCTTTTGTAAGTTTAAGAGATGAGCAAGCTTCATTTGTCAATGAAATTTTTTTTGTAAATCTTACAATTGAGCCACCTAGTAGTAAGTACTTAGGAGGTAACATTAGTAATATTGAGTAAAATCTGCTGAACCAAGGAGGTAACTAGTTAAAATTACGGAAACAAGTGTCTCCTTGAAGGAAATAAGTCGTAGTCTAGCATGACCATTCTCTTAAACCCTTGGTAAGGTAGACACTAATAAGGCTACCCGTTAGTAGAACTACTAAGTGCGAAAGAGAGTGTGTTATGAGTGTCCTAAGATTCATAGATGGGTAGACCTACAGGAACCTTGGCCGTCATTGCCTTGGGAAATCTTGGAAAGCCAATATAAAGTCTATGCTTCCAATCACATTTGAGGTGGTAATACCCCACACATAAGGATCATCGCGTGACCAACATGTGCAACTAAACTTTGGAGGGATAAACCTAGTTAACTGAGAAGTATAGACCCCACACGTAAGGATCACCGTGTGACCAGTAGGTGCAGCTTGACGACCAATTAGGTTAGTACCGTCCCAACGGCCTCATCACTTGTATAGTCTACCTAAGATAAATAAACGCGACATTACTGTTATTTAATATCCAACAATTTAAATAGGGGGATTCAAAGAATCCTAACCGCTGTCGCAAATAGATAAAAATTGCAAATCTCTAACCCTTAACTCTTTTATTATATCATCAAACTTAAAATAAGTAACGCGAATTAATTGGACGAAACAACAGTCCCTGTGGATACGATACTCTACTTATCATTTTATTACTTGGTAAACGATTTGGTACACTTGTCTAATATGTACATCAGGAAGCAAGAGAGAGAGAGAGAGAGAGAGAGAGAGAGAGAGAGCATATCTATGAGGAAAGAATATGGCATCTGAAGAAAGATCTGGAAGAGGAAACTTGTATGTTACATTCTTGATGATTGATCGTTATTTTTTGTCTCTGTGATCAATACAGCGTACAAATGAAAAAGTGATTTTTTTTTAAGCTTCAGAAAATCTAGTAAAGGAGTAGTGATGAGATGAAGATGATGATTATTTTAAAGTTTGATGAATTTCTGGTATTTTGTTGGGCTTTTGTATGAAGATTATGAGGATGACGATGAAGAAGAAGAGGAATGAAGAAGATGAAGAAAGGGAAGAAAAATTAGTTGTTGTGGGTTCACTATAAGATACAATGGACCTTCACGATCCAACAATCTTCTTTCTTAAAAAAAGATCAAAGGGTAAAAATTGGAAAAATTAATAAGGTCTATGGTGGACCACCTACAATGTTGGTCCACCTTAAAAATTTGGAGTTAAACTTAACAGACGTGGATTTTTTTGACAAACAGAGACAAACTTGATGGACCAAAACGTGGGTTTTATTAGTTACGGGATCAAAATGAAAATTGGAAATTAATTAGGGGACCAATAGACCAAATAAGCCCAAATAATCTTTGGTCTCCAATATTCTTGACCTAGACAAAAAAGAACCAAACCTGAGCTGATGTTCTCTTCTGCATACTAGGGTTGAAATCAGGGGTCCAAGCAAAAAGCATCAATAAACCAGGGTTCAAGTTCCAATAGCCAACCATTCTTACGCTTCTTGCATCCTCTAGGTAAGAGAATGAGAGCTCATACTAGCCCTTATCCAGAGAAGTTACTCCTCATCATCTAAGATTCTTCCATAAAAGTTGTAGCTTTTCATGCAAGGCAACAATTGATAAAGAGATTGCACCCTTGGGCAAGATCAAGCATGCATATAGATTATTCTTGCATGTTTCCAATCCTTTGACATATCCTTAAGGATTTGCATAGCTGTATTATTGCCTTTCAAACATGGTTTTGGAAGAAGGTTGAGATGCATATCGCACACAATGTTTAAGGCTTGTTCAAAGGTTTTTTTGAGATGTTTGTTTGGTTTGGGTTGGGGTGGTGGTTTGCTAGAGATCTTAAGTTGGGTGTTATATGTGAACCATGTCCAAGGTATTAAGATGTTTTTTTTAGGCATGGAGGTGGTTTTGGTCATGGCAGTGGTGGTTGGTACGAGGCTAGAAGATGGTAAATTACTGTTCATCACAAAATCGCCAGAGCATCATATTATTTTTAGAGAAACTATACGGAGAAATGACCTTGGATTGAAATCGGGATAGGAAAGTAATTTGATTGATCTTAGGGCAGCCATTTTGAGTATTAGAGATGAGGGAACATGAGATGGGAATTTGAAAGAATGCTTCGGAGAAAGAGGAAATAAAATGAGAAAAAAAATCTCGGCCTTTGATACTTAAATTAAGCAGCAACCTAATGATTAGGAATGTGAAACTGTTAATTAGCTGGACAATCAAGGTTAGTGTTAGGTTAAGTTAACCGACAAGAGTTAATGTTTTGACATATCGTAGGCCGAGTAATAGGTTCTAACGACTAGTTCCTTGCTTTAGGTGAAATTATGACATTGTTCACGCGTAGCTCTATTAATTGTGTCACATAAACTCATTTATCAAGGGTTAACCAATCATACAATTCTGGTGGGGCTTTTGTATACACTTAAAAAAATTATCTTGTTAACAGAGCTCGACAAATAGGCGATTGAACTATTTGGCTAGGGAGCCTTCCGGCCGATTGAATGTTAGTTGATGATAAAGCAACCGAGCGAAGGAGATAACCATTTCTCAAGGCCACTAATTTAGTATGTGAGACATTGAAACCTCAAAACTAAGTAAAGAACAAAGTGGGACTATACAAAGATGCGGGAAACTTGTATTCTATGTTTATAACGTCACAAACCGCTTTGAGGAATGAGGGGGAGGACACGATTTCCATGGAGCTATGCACTAAAGGACCTTGTCATTAGATCACTTTGAGAAGGGGAAACTGAAGTCTACTATGGGGGCTCACGATCCCACTAGCAAGGGAGTTTTCACACACAACCTACGAAATTAGTCGAGCAAAGGCTCATCATTGTAGGTCACAACATATTAGTATATTATATTGTAAATAACGCATCCAGTCAACCAAACAAGTTTATTTTTACTCGACATTTTTATCCCTTTGCCTTTTTACCTTAATCTTTAATTTAATGCATTTCTTAATGTTGCTAAAAAAAAAACCCTAAAACAACCATATGTAACACTCTACATGAGAAATTAGGGAATCCACAACTGAAAGACAAAGTTCATCCATGAGCGTCAATCACTTGCAGCAAATAGAATTACTGTTGAAGAAACTCAGTCGACCTCAACTAAATTTAGCTTCTATCACCACAACCTAACTAATTCATTGCACCTTGTAATAAATGCATATGCTTTCCTTTTAAAAATATTTGAAATTTATCAAGTAACTATTTACTATATGTCATCTAAATATTATTTCTATAATTTTTTATTTACATAATAATATAAACATATTCCACAATTTAATTTGTCAATTCAATGTCTACAAAGACAAATGTATGTTTACAATGACATTATGAAAAATAAATATATAAACATATTCTTTTAAGAGAAATGATATTTGAACAACTATTTTATGACAACTTTCTTTCTTATACTCACATTATATTTTCATTTTATTTTTCTGTTGTTTTGATTTTTGTGTCAAGACCTACATTTCTTTAACTCATATTCTTTACTTGCTAAAGATTATATGACCCACCAAACTAGGTGGCTTTCATATAAATTTTATGAAAGCCATAGTAAAATTTCACCAATAAAAGAGAATGTGTCAAAAAAAATATATGTTATAAAATGGATTTTAGTATTATTTAGATAACAAAGAAAAAGAGGATAATTTGTCAAAAAAATAAAAATAAAAAGCGGATAAGTTTCAAAATCATTTATTAACATTACAATAATAAAATGAAATAAATAAAGCAATAATATAAAATTAGAAAATTTATTTATAAGAAAATAGAATAAATTTAATACACTTTATAGTCAAAGTAGATAGTAGATACCTTAAATGTCATTATAATAAAATAAAAAAAATAATATTATTTTATTGTAAATTTTGTTTGATTCATGAACTTGGAGAGGTTAGTTGGATATATAAGTAGTAGTTTTTGGTGTGGCAAACTTTACTCGACCGTTTCTTATTTTCATACAATGTTTTCTGAAACATAGCAGAAAAACACAAACATCAGAGTGAGTGAGTGACATCATAGTACACTTTTCATTCAAACACAGAAAACAACATAGTACTTTGTGAAGAAGAAGAAAATGTTGAAATCTAAGAAAGGGTTATGTTCAAGTAAAAATCCTTTGTGGGTTGCAGCTTTTTTCTTCAAACAACTTAAGAAACCTCTAATTTTGGATAGTGACATTTCTTCTTTTGTGGGTTAGTCTTCTTTCTCTCTTTCTCTTTACCCTGTTTCCATTTTTTTGAGTTTGTTTTGGAATATATGATGGATAAACAACATTCTTTTTATTTTTTAGTTGCAAATTTAACTGTTTTTGTTGTTTATTGGCTTCACTGAGAGACAAGAAAATGGTTGTTTTGTAGGGGTTTTTTTTTTTCTTTTTCAATTTGTGTTTACTTATGATTTTTTTCTGTTTTACTAATTTGGGAAATTTCTGGTAAAAGAATGCATTTTTTTTCTGAGAAAAGAATGCATTTTTTTTTTTGGTTTTTTGTTAAGTGTTTGGTGTATCATTGTTTGTTTAAAACATTGGTGATCAGAGAATTTTAGT
>Ga0228711_1003921_pt1 | contig 23093 bp, 14 predicted proteins | sample MedpolnodulmetaG_2_FD_177996 | JGI IMG/M metagenome (GOLD analysis project Ga0228711, IMG submission 177996) | Root nodule microbial communities from Medicago polymorpha collected in Santa Monica, California, United States - brown nodules | ecosystem: Host-associated > Plants > Roots > Nodule...
AGTATAAATTATACATTGAAAACTATAATCATTCATTAATAAAGGAAAGAAATCGTAGCTGCTATGAAGTCGGAGACAAAAGATAAAATTGAGTGACCTTCGTTATCACACATGGATGTTTTCTTTGTGTTTTCATATCTTTATTCTTTTAATTTGGAATTGATGTTCTAACAATATATACACTTCTCAATTAATATTTTTATTTTCAAAATGTATGTGGATTTCACAAAGACACATACAACATTGCAAGATAAGTACTATTCCTATAATGTTGGTGCTTGTGCATGAGCGAAAAGTCATCAAAAAAAGTTAGCTTTCCCAAATAAGTTACCTAGAAAGAAAAAAATTGAGGGGTCATAAATTTATAATGGTGTGTGAGAATAGAAATAATGACCCCCATTCCAAATGAAGCATACCTTTATCATTTTTTTTAAGGGAAATGTTAACTTGTCCCCTCAAGACACAAGTTAATGATTCAAATATAGAAAAAACTTATTGGAATGTATACATTGCATTTAATATTTAACTTTTCATTACCTCCGTTCCTTTTTAATTGTCACTTTTTCACATCTTACACAAACCAAGACAATCAATAAATGTTACTACTTTTGATACAATTGTTTTTGCTTTTACTATAATGACCATATTAGTTTAATATTTCATTTCATATGTTTCTCTCTCCGCAATAAATATATAAGAGTAATATTGGTAAAACAACATTTAATGTTGCATTGAACTTTGAAAGTGACAGTTAAATAGGAACAAAAATTTTCTCTAAAAGTGACAGTTAAAAAGGAACGGAGGGAGTAATCATTTAAATGCACAAAATTTTAGAAAAAATTTCTTCTTTTAAGTTTCTTAACATGTGTCTTAAGGGCACAAGTTAACACTACATTTTTTTTAAAATAAAATAAAAATAGGGGTGGGGATGGAAAATGTTGTGATCCCAAAGCTAGACATTTTGGACCTTGATAAACAATGAAGAGCCATTAGGTAGCATATGGATTTGGAAAATGTAAGCCACTTTAATTTGTTGCCCAATTGGGTGGTACTACACTCATGTGTTTCACCTAAGCCACACTCTAATACGGCTTAGCTTTTCTAATTCTAGCATTGTTTTATGGTTAAAGGCATGCGTGGCTCGAGATTAGTGAATATTTTAGAATTCCATGCTTGGCAAATTACAAGTCACAAATCAACTTCTTTCTATTGGTCCCCCATCCAGCCTCTATTAGACTTGTCGTCATTGTTGACATAGTTACATTTACTATTGAAATTGAAAGGATATTTAATTGATTAGTGTATGTTCACACTCTCCCATTTTTATGGGTTTGGATTGGATCCTGTGTTCCTCTCTTCAAAATTCTAACTTTGTAAAGCTTTAATGTCATTGTTTCAATCTATTTGGATTGACTTTGTGGTGTTGATTTGAGATTTTGGAAGGAATTTCTCTCAAAATTTTAGATTCAATTTTATCCAATGTCAATTTTGGTAAGTTAGTTTGACTTTTTTTAAAAATTGGCATTGTTCCCTGATAATGCGATAACATACTAAGGGAATGTTCAAAGTGGGTTAGTTCTTATTTCCTTAAGTAGGGAGGGAAGGTTGTTTCAAAAAATTTAATCAAGCTCATGCAATGATTCCCTAATCGGTCTAAACTTAGTCTTATTTTGTTGGCAAAGATTTTCACAAAGGTTGTACATATTTTTTCTTGAGGGAATGGACGTACATATTTAATTTCAAACAATGTAAGATCGAAGTTATAAGATGGAAAGAAAAAAAAAACATTAGGTAGTGTTTCTTTATTGGTGTTTATGTGCATTGTATTTGAGTTATTACTTCGTACAATAATAAACAAGAAAACAAAAGTTATACAGTTGTTTGTTTGTCAATCGTACAATGTAATTGCTGTCAATCTTTTAGTGATAGCATTAACATACACTATACTAGGATCAAACCCATAAAGGAAAAGGAAAAGAAAAAGAAAAACTTGGATGTACCCTTGCAGACACACAGCAGCACCAAGTAACTTGACAAATTTTAATATGGTCACGTGATCAAATAAAAAGTGTTTGGTCACACAAATATAAAGAAATATTTTTTTAATAATAAAGAAGAAATTGATAAAAAAAAATTGAATATTTTAAAGACTATCTTTTTATGTGTGTATCCAAACACTTTTGATTTGGTCTTGTGATCATGGAAGAATCCCTCAAGGAACATGGACCGTCCTCTAACTGCAAATCTGTGTCATCCAACATTTTTCTACCTTCACTTTTATTTTTTCCAACTTTGTTCTTTTTATAAAAATAGAGCAAACGTGGCATTAATGTAGTCAATCTATTGAGGAATATTCAGTTCAATCCTGGACAAGAAAGAAATAAAGTGTGACCACTTTTAATTTGTCTGTCCTTACAAAACAAAAGGTTCTCTCTAGCTAATGTTTTGGACTTGATTGATTAATGGTTGGATCAATTAATCGGCTGCAAAAATTGAAAACAAAATAAAAAGCATAAGATATTTTCTCATTCCCTAACCCTAACCAATGAGAGACATCTTTTTCATCAGCTCTCACTCAAATCAAGTCTAGTCTTTCTTTGTTCTTGTAAGCAATGATCAAAATTAGCTTATCTTTTAGGGTTCCCTAAAGAGACAAGGGTTGTTGGTGTTTGCAGAAAGACTTTTTTTCATCTTTTTTATTCTGGTATCTGTTCTATCTATCCACGCCATTCATTGGATAACTTTTAGTCTATGGTAGTACCAAATTGCACACTTTCTAATATCACGTCGTTCTTTTATTTTAACAAAAGCCATTTTTCTTGGTTAATCAATTCCTAACTATTTTGAATTTGATAAAATGAAGGGAACACTACCTCAAAAAAGAAAAAAAAATGGAACATATATAATTGAAAATATGGATGTTAGTAACACTTATGTCAATATGAATTTGATAAGGACCTCAAATTAGAAAAGTGAGAGTGAGGGCAGGTTGTTTGTAAAGATAGTGTGTGGGTGCAAAAGAGCTGGCAAATTAGAAAATGTGATATGGCCCCCCAATTGAATTTATGAATAAACAGTATATGTGGAGATTTAGATTATATATATATAATTTGAATCAATTTATGTTGCTATATACTATATATAATACAGTTTCCTACAATTTTACATATCTAATTATTAACTTTTTTTATCATGTGAATTGACATTATTTTGAAATTAAGAAAAAAAAAAGTGAAATGGCATTTTGAATCAACATACATGGTGTGATAAAAGTTGTAAATGCATGAAATCTTAATTATTTAGTCAAAAGTTTGATCATCGACTTATATCGCCTGCAAATTATATGTTGAAAGATATCAACCTCTTAAATAGATTTCAATCATTTCAAAAGATAACGTATGAAGTTACAAGCAAATTAGTTTACTAAAAGAGAGTTGACACACTGCTCTTGTATTTGTTAGAAAAGGCTGTATAGTTTAAATGAATATTTTTATATATTCACCAATTTTTTGTAGTCTTTCTAATGATAAAAACATATGATGATTAAATAGTAATATTTATTAGAATATTAATTACTCCTTCTAATTAAACTCAACATTATCCTGTCCTTACGATATCAATCAAACTTTACTTTTTTCAGTAGGTGTCTTCGTAGGAAGTAACTTGCATTTGCCTTGCCTTATACCATGATGGAAAAAGAAAGGAATAAACCTTGCACTGTCGTAGTATAAAATTGTGTTTCGTTTTCAAATAAAAATATCTGCTTTTTCTATAAAGAAATATAAAGAGAAGTATGCTTTCACGTGATATAGTACCATTTTATATATGACTACTTACTAGTAATTTATCTTCTAGAAACTTAATTTAAAATTTAAATCATCATGTGAAGATTATCAACTTTTTTAGAAAATAATCAACAAAACTATTTGTTCTGAAAGAAGAGATCAAAAGAAGTGAGCTGAGTTGTGAAAAGTTGATTGGTTAAAAGCTCAAGTTGAATGAGACATAAAAGTGAAGCCAATAGTCAAGGGCTTGGAAATAGGAAAAAGAAGCTTAGAAAAAAAAGATGAAGCAAAACTCATAGAGAAGAGTTAGGGTAAAAAGGACGTATTATCCATCTTTTCCCTATCCAATATCCATGCCTAAAGAGAAGCACATGGGTGCAACTGAGGAACCTCGTTACGTGTCACTTCCCCTAATACCTTCAAAAGGACCACACCTCTATCCACATGTACATGTGTTACTCTCTTATTCATCGGAAGCCGCCACACTTGACAAGGATAAATTCCAATTCAATGGGTTTAAATATTTTTATTCTAACAATCATAGGTTTAAAAATTAATTAATACAAGTAACAATGCAGTAAAAAATAAATGTGTAATATAATTTTTTACATAAAGAATTGTCCAAAGATAATTCATCAGAATTTTCAAATTAAGCCAAATAACTTGTTGTTGGTCCGAGCAGTTAGAAATTTAAACACCTATTTAGAGTTTGTATCTTCTACATATAAAGAAAATCAACTTGAAAGAGAGTAACTTAATTTGACGTTCAATATATTTTGTCCCAAATAATAATCATTGTTTAAGGATGTTGAATATTTAAAACTTCTGACTTGATTATAAAAAAAATATAATTAAGACACATTAGTTGCTCAACATTTTTCTCATGTTTGATTAATAGAGAAATTTTATCATCATACTCTCTAAATCTTGTTTGATTAATACACTCTTGTCTACACACATTATTAGTTGATTGAAATTCAAATTAGTCATGTAAATCGTGTAGGCCCGAAGAAAATTTACTATGATTAATTTGAATTTCAACCAATTAAAGAGTATTTTTAATTAAAAGAGTGTCTTGCATAATTTATGCTATCATAATGATGCTTCTACAAATAATTAAATTTTGGTCTTAGATTATGGGTTTGTTAAAACATTATGTATTTTTTTGAGAAAAATCCAAACATGCACCTAGATCACAATGGCAACACTCAATTTCCAATATTCCAAATTTGCATTGATCATTTCATCTTTTTTTCTCACTGACATTTAACATATATGGATGTGAATACTATAGCGTGAAGAAGACTTACAAGAGAAACATACTTAATATGGTTAAAAGTGTTTTCCCCTTAGACACTTTATAACTTGCTAGAAAATACTACCCATTAAGAAGTACAGTATGATATGGGGAATGGATTCAACGAACCTATGTCAAGAAAAAAGCTTGAAAGTGAGATGTGAATATATATCAAATGCTTTAGCCATGCGGGGCACTGATTGTGTTGTTTTTTTACATAATATCCAAGAGCTCACATCGTTTTCTAACCAAAAGTGGAAATGGATATGTTTTGGCATTTTGTGGGGGTGAGACTTGGTATTATGTTTTTTGTGTGTAAAATAGGCTTACATACTTTAAGTAAATTAAGATAAGATATGGTGAGATTGCAAAGTAGGATATGATATGCTTCGTTTAGTTAACTTATTACCATAGTTAATTAAATATACATAAATATGTGGTAATTAATACTAAAGGATAAGGATGAGGATATCATAGAGCTAGGTCAGCAGTGAAATAGAGAGAGATGAACTCTTAAGTTATTATTATGCTTGCAAATTGAAGTTAATTTTGGGATTAATCAATTTGACATATTTTAATTGTTTTAATGGAGGATGGATAATAAAATATGGTAGAGAACATGCTCGTGACACGGGCTAGATTCCTTTTGGTTATGCTTTTGAGTTGTTTGTCAAGCTAATAATCTTAACTTTAACTAAACTAATCAATAAAATCAAAACATAAATGTGGCTTAATTAAACAAGTGGGTGTCATGTTTATTCCAACACATCCAACTCTTGTTTCCCATCTTCCAACTTTAATTTCATTTAGTTTAATGAGGTATCGTAATCAAGATTTTTAGTCATACCACCCTGACTAATCAAAGTGCAATGCTGCAACATTAATAATTTCATTGATTATGATATACATATTTGATACACACAAGCATATTTGGATGAACCAATAAAATCTGATAACAATAGTATGATTTAATTTCCTTCTTGTTGATGGATGTTGCTTTATGGTAGGGAGAGTCAAAAGTGTTTTTAGATACATATAAAATTTATTTTCAAATGTTTGGATGGCTTGACTTAAAATTAAGGGAGCTTCTATAGTGCATCCACTTTTTTGAAAAAGTTAATTTTGATTTTTATATTTGATTCATTTTTAAATTGTTGATTACTGATTAACGATCAATAGTAATTCATCTAGTAATGCTTCCAACATCTTAGACTTACAGGTATTATTTTATCGTTGGCATCTTTAACATGCAAACAGATTTGAATATATTATGTGATAGTCTTAAGTGTTACACTTTGTGGAGTGTTACACTTAAAACAAGGTAGGAGAAAATTAGATTAAGTGTAGTCTTGTTAATCTGATGAATTGATGATACTATGTGGACTGAACTTTTGATGTCACTGTATAAACAGTGGGGTGTTACTCACTACACTTTTGATGTTATAGTGTTAACTTCATCAGAAAAGTCATTTTCACGACTTCACCGTAGAATTTTCCTAAAATTAATTATCTCTAGATTTAATTCAAACTTAAATTTAGAACTAGTAGATTTTGATTCTAAACATAATTTATATATACCGTTAAATTTAATATTCAACTCATTTTAACACAAATATGTTGATACATGAAATATTTTACCTTCGATTTGAACTCAAATAAATTTTACAAAATTAATTAATTTAAAATCAATTTTTTTCATCGCAGAACCAAACTCATTCAACAAATAAACAATATTCAATGGATCCGCCTTCATGAATCTAGCTCGAATGAGACACTTAATGAAACTCCAATACACATGACCCATGTGTAGCAATTTTTATGAGCAAACACTCTCTACCACCTCAACATCACAGATCTTATAAAGAATGTCGACCTAAAATCAAAAGAACAATTATAATAGGCCTCCCAATCCGGCACCTGGTTCTATCATTCAACGTTCAAACACCAAATTACTTGCCCGTAAATAATTAATGCATATACTATATTTATATATAAAAGCCTCAATATTAGTCCAACACATGGATACATTGGTTTTTAATTTCCATGGATTACAATTGCATGGATAATGATATTGTGAAAATGATAGATGCATATATGCGTCACACACAGTAAACTTCCTTGTTTCCCTCCTTCCATACCAATCCCTTTCACACTAACACTAGCCATGAATAAAATATTACTCCTATGTGCTTAATTTAATCTCAGTAGCTAGCTATACCATTTTCTCTGGAAGATGTATGGTTGTGAGAACGAACGAGTAAAGCCTCTACTATTTCTTGCATTCTTTATACTAGACTAGTAGACTAGTAGTAATAGTATAATTTTTTAACTATAAATGGTTAACCTATATAGGTCTAGTTTTCAACAACCCCTAAATTGCGCCACAATTTGGGACATTATATATCTAGCTTAATATGTTCATCACTGAATAGCTCTAACTTCAAGGATGAGGGAGTGGAGTGGCTCACACACCCCACGAAAAATGAACCAATCACTACAAAGCGCATGGACCAAGGCAATGTCATTAGTTCCTTACCATGCTTAAAAAATTTACGTATGACTGTAGTATTAGATTAGACTCAAATTGAACATTTTAAAAGTTGGTCAAGCAAGTCTTGCAAATCCTAGCATATTTTCAACTCCAGGTTTAGGTTAATTAATGTGGTTTGAGTGTATGACCATAGATTTTGAGTGAACATAAATTAATTCTAAAATCTACTAATCAAAAGTGGTAGATACATTAACGCATTCAAAAATAATTTTGATTCCAACCTTAATTTATAAAAACTACTTTTTTATGAATGCTTTTAAGCATAAATTATTTTACATATAATTCAATTTTGATCCAAATATATTTTACAAAATTCATTAAGTAATCAATTTTCTACCATATAACCTAATTAATACACAAGTACTAGTATATTAGCTACTAGCGCAAGAAGAGGAAATGCCATCAAGAAAGAGTCAAGCTTTTCATTGAAAGACAAAGCCAAAGCAAGTCCCTTTCATAAAAAAAAAAGTTTGAATTATCAACACATATGCAAACATAAAGGTTGGATTATTCCTCTATAAAAAGCAACAAATCTCCAAGCTAAGTCAAAATCTTCGAGAGTGTTGTATATAATTAATAATCAAAGATTCTATCTACTTGATTTAATTGTTTTTTAATCCCTTGATGATAATTAATTTATTGTTACTGTTAAACAAGGAGCTAATGTACGAAACGTGGCAGGTGGAATAGTGGGTATTTGTCCTTCCTTCGTCCTTCAGTTCCATTTCTTTTCACTCTCTTTTAAGGGATTCCAAGCTGGCTTGTCTTTCATTCCGTAAACTGCCACTGCCCTATGCACATGGATGCCACTGATTTTGTTGCTATCTTTTCTATAGTTTCTTTTTCTTTTCTTAATAACAATACTACATTTCATAATAACATTGAGTACTAATTGAGTTAATCAAAGAAAATTTAATGTGTAATACAAAAATGAGACATGTGATAAGCATAAAATATGTGACATGTGTCCATCGATCAAGTAGATATATGGAAATGGAATCTTGGGACCAAAGAAGATCATTGCCTAGCTAGATTCATGCCTCAGGTGTTCTTTGATCTCACAACAACCATCAAGATTTCTCACCCACTCGTTCCCTCTACTTTTTAATTATAAATTTTTACTTTAAACTTGGTGTAATGCATTGCTTCGTGATTCTTAAGCACACCCTTGATCATGCTTTACGGTTTAGCACCTTTTGATAATATCTGGGTCAACGAAAGTTTAACATCTTTGATAATGAAAAATAATATTTTTACAACTATTTTATGTTAATTTTTTAACAATTTTTTCCATTATACTTGTATTATGTTCTTCTTTCTCTCTTTATCTTTATATCTCTATTGTTTTTAACCAATAAAAAAAATGATTGTCATAAAAGTTGTGCAAATATCAATAATCTTTGATAATACGTGGGACAAGAAACCAATTGAATGGGGAATATTTGTAATTAGTAATTGGATATGGATGAAAGAATCTTATCTCTTATTATAGTTTTCACTTTTCACTTCACTTGGAAAAAATAATTTGGGTTAGTTGTTAGTAGGATTGAAAATGATTCGAGTCGAACATATATTTATTAATGTCAAATGTGTGCATTGGCATATGTGACGTGCTCAATTGCAACATGTATTTTCTGTCCAAAAAAAAATTGCATCATGTATTTAAAAATAGATGGAGTTTCTTACGAATGGCACTACAATCTCATACGGTTTTAAATATTAGGCTTAAATGCACATTTAGTTGTTCTATTTTTAAAAGATGACGTTTTGGTCCCTCTATTTCAAAAATTGATTTTTTGGTTACCTATTTTACTTTTGCAAAACTTTGGTCCTCAATCTCAATTTTGGACCATTTTTTATGATATTGTTTGTTCATTTATAACGTGACAACATTTATTATATATATTCTTACTGACATAGATGTTGTGGTATAACAAACGTTGTCACATCATAGATGAAAAGCCACGTTGCGTAAAATGTCACAAAAATGAGATAAGGGGTCAAAATTAAAAGGAAAAAAAAAAGTAAAATAGAAGGACAAAAAACCGATTTTTAAATAGAGAACCAAAACTTTTTTTGTTTAAAATAGGGAGATCAAAAGTTAAATTATGTCTAAATATTAAAGTAATTAATATTATCAATTGGCGCATTTCTTAATTAATTAATTAATTAATTCACTTATCTTACTTTGTGTGAGGAAATGATAAAAACAAATATATCTTCCATGTTATAATATGCCATGCATGGAATGGAAGTTAGAACACATGTGAGCAGCATATACATTACATGCAGTAGACGGTTTAAATTTAACGAAACAAAGGGAAATATATAGGTTAATCAGGCAATGAAGGATAAGGCTCCAATATTGATGATGTGGTGCCTAAATATGTTCATTCTAGTACCAGTATAACTTGCATTTAATGTAAAATATGTATATACGCCCCATCTGATAAACCTTTACACAAGAAAGGCAGTGACAGGCTAATTCCCCACCTAAGGGGATTTGGGGACTTTTACCATTTCTGATCCATTAACATGCCTTAGTCATGAGAGACTTGTACATATTGTGATTTCTCTAGGGTCGACCTGAGGCATAAGTTAGGGGTGCGACGGCTTAGGGACTTAGGTCGGCAGGGCCCTGATTTTTATAGAGGGGGGTGTATATAGCAAAGCTAAGGTTGTAGGTGCAGTGTATATATTGAAATTATTATCTTGGCCCAACTTGTAAAAAATAGAAGAAGAAAAACGAGTAAATAGTCACTTAAGTCTCTGACTCTACACCTCGTTGTCACATAGGTCCCTGACTCAAGATTAAATACAAAGAAGTCCATGACTCTACACTTCCGTTATCACTTTAGCCTCTGACGTTAAATAATTCTGTTAAATGTGTCACATGGACTAAAGTGAAAGTAGAAAATAGTCACTTTAATCCTTGAACCAAAAATCAATATCCTCAATTTGAATCTCAAATCCCTAAATGTCATCCCTAAATCCCTAAAAAAAAAAAACGCTAATATGTGACTTTTTTCTCTTGTAAAAAAAAAAGTGACTTTTTCTAAACATTGTAGACTTTTTTTTCTTCAGATATAATGAATATTGTATGTTCTTAAAATTGTATTGAAACTTTTATGTATCTTTTTATGCATAACGGTAAAACTTTGTCCACGGTATTAAACAACCAATTGTGTAAAAAAATAAAAAATTATGCTGATATTATTAATCTATTTTTTTTTAATTTTAAATAAAAGAACGCTATATTTTGAAGAAAAAAAACAAAAAAAAATGTGATATTAATCTTATCAAATAAGATGATAAATTAGGGATTTTAGAGTTTCAATTTAAGAGATTTGAGATTCAAGTTGGAGATATTGATTTTTGGTTCAGAGATTAAAGTGACTACTTTCTACTTTCACTTTAGTCTCTGTGACACACTTAATTATTTAACATCAGGGACTAAAGTGATAACGGAAGTGTAGAGTCAGGGACTTCTTTGTATTTAATGCTGAGTCAGGGACCTATATGACAGCGAGATGCAGAGTTAGGGACTAAAGTGACCATTTGCCCCAAAAAAAAAACTAGAAAATTTCTTTTTAGGCCCCTTAAAATTATGAAATTGTCCTTAATAACACGTTTTGTAGATAACGAACGGATGTTCATTTTAAAATTGAAATTTTGTACATCCGGTACATAACTACCGAAAATTTATTTAAAAATTTCCATTTTATACCTCTGGTAGATAACTACCAAATGTTCATTTTAAAATTTGATTTTGTCATCCGATAGATAACATAAATACTCATTATATAAACCAGGTTGCAGTTTTTAAGCAATTATTTTCTATTTTGCACTCAACTTGAATATGCTTCTAAACCTTGCGATTTTTTGCGTTTTCATCACAATCAATAGAACAAATAGCATCAAATTTCACGCAATTGTGATCAATTAGCAGGTTTGGTGGGTTTTGATGATGGAGTGGATAATTGGGTGAGGATTCGGCATTCACGTGGGATGAGTGGGTTGATATTAGTGGTTCAGTTAGGTAATCAAAGTGAAATGGTGGAGGAAGTGAGTTGGTGGAGAGATGTGAGAAAATGAGAGAAAGTTTGGATGATGTTTGTGTGTTATGTAAAACAAAAGGTTAAGTGGGCAATAATCTGGTAGTTATCTACCGGTGGTACAAAAATGAAATTTTAAAAGTGAACATCTGGCAGTTATCTAACAAAGGTAGAAAATAGAAATTTTTAAAATGAACATCCGACAGTTATCTACATAATGTTTATTAAGGTAAATTTTGTAATGATTGGGGGCCTAAAGAGATATGAAGGGGCCTAAAAAGAAATCATCAAGAAACTATTTTTGTGCAATTAAAAAGGCCTAACACTTATAAAACAAAGACAATTGCTTTTTCCCTTTGATTTTTACTCATTCCATCCCTGATTTTCCCTAAATAACCTCAACGGAAGTTAACTCACACTCGGTATCCAACGTGAGTTAACTTGTGTCGGTACCTAACATAAGTTAACTTGCGAGGTGCAGAGTCAGGGACTAAAGTGATAACGAAAGTGCAGAGTCAGGGACTTCTTTGTATTTAATCCTGAGTCAGGGACCTATATGACAGCGAGGTGCAGAGTTAAGGACTAAAGTGACCATTTGCCCGAAAAAAAACTAGAAGATTTCTTTTTAGGCCCCCCTAAAATCTCTTTAGGCCCCTTAAATTATGAAATTGTCCTTAATAACACGTTTTGTAGATAACTAACGGATGCTCATTTTAAAAATTTAAATTTTGTACATCCGGTACATAACTACCGAAAGTTTATTTAAAAATTTCCATTTTATACCTCCGGTAGATAACTACCGGATGTTCATTTTAAAAAATATTATTTTGTCATCCGATAGATAACATAAATACTCATTATATAAACCAGGTTGCAGTTTTTTAGCAATTATTTTCTATTTTGCACTCAACTTAAATATGCTTCTAAACCTTGCGATTTTTTGCGTTTTCATCACAATCAATAGAACAAATAGCGTCAAATTTCACGCAATTGTGATCAATTAGCAGGTTTGGTGGGTTTTGATGATGGAGTGGATAATTGGGTGATGATTCGGCGTTCACGTGGGGTGAGTGGGTTGATATTAGTGGTTCAGTTAGGTAATCAAAGTGAAATGGTGGAGGAAGTGAGTTGGTGGAGAGATGCGAGAAAATGAGAGAAAGTTTGGATGATGTTTGTGTGTTATGTAAAACAAAAGGTTAGGTGGGCAATAATCCGGTGGTACAAAAATGAAATTTTAAAAGTGAACATCCGGCAGTTATCTGATAGAGGTAGAAAATAGAAATTTTTAAAATGAACATCCGACAGTTATCTACATAATGTTTATTAAGGTAAATTCTGTAATGTTTGGGGGCCTAAAGAGATATGAGGGGACCTAAAAAGAAATCTTCAAGAAACTATTTTTGTGCAATTAAAAAGGCCTAACACTTATAAAACAAAGACAATTGCTTTTTCCCCTTTGATTTTTACTCATTCCCACCCTGATTTTCCCTAAATAACATCAACGGAAGTTAACTCACTCTCGATATTCAAGTGAGTTAACTTGTGTTGGTACCCAGCATAAGTTAACTTGCGCTAGTAACCTACGTGAGTTAACATGCGTCAGTTTTAGGCAAGCTAACAAAACCGTAATTCTCGATAGAGATCCTGTTTTATAATTTTATTAAACTCCTAAAGATACATTTTTCACAATATCCATCGGTTATCACCATATTCATTCACAATATTTATTTTTTCTGAATCATAACTTTTGCAGCCATAGGATATTAACATTGAAGCTTTTACTAAGTGATAGAAGAAATAGTTTTATTGGGAGATCATAAGTTTCATATCAGAATTTTTAAAGTATATTAGATTTTCCAGCTTTAGTGTATCATTTTCATTAACTAGTTATCAAATTTTTGACCAGGCTTAAAAAATTTCCATTTTTTAATTGTCAATTATGATTTATGATTGTTGTGATGTTGACTCTTTAAAAATATTTGAAAGTTATCATGCTTTTGTATAGATGTCGAATTGACACATTATAGCTTAAAAGGTTTCCATTTTTTAATTGTCAATTATGATTTATGATTATTGTGATGTTGACTCTTTAAACATATCTGAAAGTTATCATGCTTTAGTATAGATGACGAATTGACACATTATAGCTGAAAATTCACTAGGCTGATAATCTAGATGTGAATATGCAACTCACATGAACTCAAGAATACAATGCACACTCTTTCCCTCTTTTGCCAAGTGAAAAATAAAAATGATATTCAGTATGAAAATTGAATACACAAGTCGTGCTAAATCCATCTTATAAGAAACAAGAAACATAGCTGAACACAGGCCTCTAAATATAAATGTGCAGACTAGAGACCAATAGACCATACATACATGTTTAAAAGAATCACTCACAATATATAGACCTTGAAAATCCTATGTTTGTAACAAATGTCCAACCAATTCCACAATGCTTTTTCAATTTCTATCGTTACAATATGCAATTTATTCAATATCTTGGAAATCAAAACCAATCTTTTATCTAAGGTAAAGAAATATTATATTTGAAATTTATGCAGCAACAACAATAAAGCCTTATTCCACTAAGCGTGATCGGCTACATTGATCAAATGATATCATAATCTTCTATCATATACCATATTTTTGTCCAACTCATTGATGTCAAGATTATATTTTAACAATATGATTCCTAAGAATTAAAACATACACATGCTACTAATGTTTAATGACATCAATTTAAGTGACACTAACAAACCAAGAACAAGTTCTGAAACCAGTCAAAATTTGAAGCTTAGTGAAAGTAGTCCTCCAAAAATAGTAGAAAATTTCTTTACTTTTCAAAAGAAACAAAATTCTTCATTAGTAAAAGAACGCATTTTACAAAACATAACTAAACACCTAAAACTATAGGAACGAAGAACTTCATTTCTTTCCTAAAAAAAACGAACTTTAAAGAAATAAAGAAGATATCTACTCCTCTGAAGTAGAATGATACTTGCATGCATATATGTACAAAAAAATGAACAAGGGAATTGGAAGGAGATTCATAGTTTCATAGCAAGTAATCTTCTAATTTATGCGCATACCCTTTTCTTGAATATACAAGCAAGGTTGACAATTTCAGTTCGTATTGTTTGCTTCGTCATGCTGTCCTGCTGCATATTTTCATTTCCTTGCCGAGATAATTTGATTGCGACGTCAACTGTCAAACTAAACATATCCCCAGTGTCTGTTAGACCGCGCAAAACAATGGCAAAATATGAGGGACTAAATACTAGTCTATTGACTAATATCAGAATTTTCCACATGAGAAATGTCCTGAATACAAATTGTTCCAAATGAGTTAGGGAAATCAAAGAGACATACTTAAATCGCAATGCCCACATGTGAAACTGTTTAATGGGCTGTGTTTTACAAACTTATAGTCGAATTCAAATCAGTCAAGGATACGTACGAGATCTAAAACCAAGATAACTCAAAATAATCTGTGTTGAATATCAATTACATTGTGATAATTGATAAATAGGATGAAATTAAATGTCTTAAAATAGGTGCAGCTTCAACAACCGCTATCTTGGCCGCAATAGCATAAAAGTTACAAAAGCTTCAACTACTTTTATATAATAAAAAGCAGCTTGAACTCACGTTTCAAATCGCAGTGTATTCTCTTGCCAAAACAAGGTCTCAACCTACAGTCTAATGCATTTTAAGGTATTAATTAATTTGAGTGACAATATTCAGCATATACGTGAATTACTAGATTAGAGTGAAGCTAAAATGATATTTTTGATTCCACGGTTCTTTGTACATGAAATAAAACACAAAATGGTGCTCCACCATTACATGAGATATAACCTGGGCGTTTCTCTTAAATGGGCCAAATTTCTTAGTTTTATGATGGTGAGAACCGAGAAGAAAGCAAAATCAATCAACTTTCTTGATGCTAATGTTGACATGATTGCTCAAAAGGCGAAGTTATTCAATGATTTCGATACGTAATGAAGCTACAAATTGCATCAAGCTAATATGTAATGTCACAAGATGGCTCAATATAGAAATGGCTAAAAATTCACCACATAAATTGTCTGACACTTTGCATGGTAGTCAAACATAAAGTACTTGGGTTTTTTTTAAAAATAAAAGACCGTTAAATTAACAATTCATCTTTGAAATTATAGGATTTTTTTTAATCATGAAATTGTAGGGGTTGAACATTAACCCTTTGAAATCTCTAAATAGACATAAAGGACGTTTTATATATAGCTATAATTATTTTCAATTATAAATTCAGAATAACCACTTATAACTCCCTTCAACCCATATTGTAAGTAGGGTGGCAACATAGATCAAGTCCACCTAACTGTCTTGTTTAACTCAATTCTCATAAATTGGTCTATCATATTTAACCAATCGAAAAAGTGAGGCAAAGATGTAGTAGGACATGTTAGACCATGAATTAGTTTTAAATGAAAATTGTTATTTTTTTATTGAGAAATTATGTGAATTAAACACAAAATAAATTGTGTTACTCTTAATTATTTTGTTAAGAGTTTCTTTTAGGTTAGGTTGGAGACGGGTCTTTTCATCATTTCAAAACCCCACATTGTGACATCACCCATCATTCCTTCATCCCAAAAACCCAACTCTCACTTCTCAAATTCTCCACAAGAAAAAAAAAATCACATTCCAAAAACTCTTCACCGTTTCACATTTCACATTCCCAATTCTCTCTCATAATGGGAAAAGGAGGAGGTTGTGTTCCGAGCAAGAAAAAAATCCCGCCGGTAACAGAAACAGAACAATCTCCGCCGCGAACCACCGCAACTGAATCCAACGACTCCGATTCTATCCAAGAAACATCGTTACCGATACAACCAACCACCGTAAATCTCAAAATCTTCATCGTCTACTACTCAATGTACGGCCATGTAGAATCCTTAGCAAAGAGGATAAAGAAAGGCGTCGACGCTATCGAAGGTGTGGAAGGGGTTTTATACAGAGTACCGGAGACATTGTCGAATGAGGTTTTGAACACGATGAAAGCTCCGGTGAAAGATGAAACGATTCCGGTGATATCGCCGGAGATGCTGACAGAGGCGGATGGTATTTTGTTTGGGTTTCCGTCTAGATATGGGTCTATGGCGGCGCAGATGAAGGCGTTTTTTGATTCTACTGGGAGTTTGTGGCAGGGGCAGAAGCTTGCCGGAAAACCCGCCGGGTTTTTCGTTAGTACTGGGACTCAAGGAGGTGGTCAAGAAACTACTGCGTAAGTGTTTCTTCCTTAGAAATTTGATTCTGTAATTTGGTTTGTTAGTGTTAGTTAAATTGCTTTGAATGTGATTAATTTAATTTAATTAACATTATTAGCATTTGCATGTGATTAATTTAACATTAGTAGCAGGTATAAAGATTTTGTCATTTTGATGCCTTAACTTTGAGCTAATTGTTGCTATATACCATGAAGCATTATCACGATGAAGCACTAACACAGACACGGGACATGTTGACACCGGTAATAATATTAAAACATGAAATATTGAATGTAACTGGATGTGTAGTTGTTGTGTCAGTCATTGAACACGTCTTTGATGTGAAGTGTTGGTGCTATATGGGTTATATAGAACTTGATTTTGTTTTGAGTAGCGCGAAGGTGATTGTTTTGAAATTGTGTTTACTTGAATAGCTAGCTTGCTTTTGCATTAGATGAAAGATTGGTTTTGATGTCCAAGACATTGTATGAATTGTATATATCATAATTCATAACGTAGATCTTGAAATATGAGAATGCCTTGTGGAATTGGCTGGACATTTGTAATGAACATAGGCTTTTCAGTGATTTTCTTAAACATGTATGCAATGTATGGTCTGTAGTCCTGACATTTATATTCAGAGGTAGGTGTTTAGCGCTGTTTCTTGTGTTCTTATAAGATGGATTTAGCAAGGCTTGTATTCAATTTTTATACTGCATATCATTTTTGTTTTTCAGTTGGTAAAAGAGGGAAAGAGTGTTCTTATATATTTTGCCGTTGCCTACTCCTAGTATAATCCCATGGGATGTTTGTTTTCAAGATGTGTGGTGTGTAAGAAACATCTTTACTTGCAACATAGAAAATTGCTTAGCCTTGGTTTGTTCCTGCGGTGTCACCATGTGGTGAATAGAAGCTTGGATTTCTTGCCTCTTAAACCCGTGGTGATTTCCACATTAGGACACAGGATTCCTGCCAAAACGTGGAACCAAACAATTAGCTCCGTAAGATATATATGATATGCGATGTTTCTGGTCCAGTGTTGTCAATCGAGGATTGGGGGGAAATAGCAGATTGTTAAAATTCCGCTACGCAGTAGTGTTAGCGCCACAATAGCCGCTATTTGACAACATCTTGTACTAAATAGCGTATTGTGGAACAATAGCGGTTTGTCCAAATTCCGCTCCACTAAGGTATAGCGCCACTACAGCTATTTAACAACTCTATTATGGTCTTAGTTAACGGGGAACTTTCTTTTAACTGATGATTAGTGAGCAAACGAAAGTTCCAATGTATTCTTGAGTTTATCTGAGTTTCATATTATTGATGGTTCATATTCACGCCTAGATTATCAATCTAGTTAATTTTCTGTTATCATGTGTGGATAATATCAAAAGATGGTTATATGAAGCTCCTGGTAGTATGCAAAGCTTATTAAGTGATGACCACAGATGGCCAACAATTTTTTAAAAAGTTTTCCGTAAAATAAGTGCAAAAAGATTTCACTTTACTCTTTTGATGGATTACATTGACATGTTAATTGGAAGCTCTTGTAGACATGAAAATGAAGTTGTATTTGAGGAATGTGTTTGATTGAACTATTGAAGTGCACGTCTGCTGCTTGGAGTCCACATTTTTTACTCTTCTAGGATGAAGGATTTACTTTAGAGGGAAAAGTGAAAGTTATAACCCTTAATTTTGACGTGGACTATTATACATGTACATGTTCAACTATTATTCATTTGTATGAAAGATTAAAAAATCATCGTAATCCTCTTTTTATTTATTTCTTTAACATTGCAATTTCTACATAAAAAAATTCTATGTTCCTTATGGATAAAATATATAATCAGATAGAGCTACTTTGAAATTCCCTGTGAAATCAGCATGGAATATAACCACTGCTGTTTTTTTATAATTTCTTGCTATTTTTATCTAAAGTGAATCATCAATTTAAAGAAGTAAATTCCTTGAAATCTAATGAGCATCGTATATTCTCTCTGCTAATTCTAACAAAGATATTATTTCACTCCACCATGGAAATTAGAAAGCTCTCTTCAGTAATAGTGCTCAAAAACATTATCAAATACTTATTTTTGTGCTTTTCATTGCAGTTGGACAGCGATCACTCAGCTGGCACATCAAGGAATGCTGTTTGTACCTATTGGGTATACATTTGGACCCGGAATGTTCATTGTGGATTCCATTAGAGGTGGTTCTCCATATGGTGCGGGAGTGTTTGCAGGTGATGGCTCAAGAGAGGCCAGTGAAACAGAGCAGGCCCTAGCTGAACATCAGGGCAAGTATATGGCTGCCATAGTCAAGCGGCTTGCCAAGTCCTGATGCTCTTTTCTTGATATCATTCTATTATTGTTTGTCATCTGTGTGATATGTTTTTACCTTTCTTTGCTGTCAAATTGATTCTGGCTTTTTTCCATTGTATTGGGACGAGGAATGACAGTTCTGTTGCATGCTGTCAGTTTCAATTTTGATGGGGATAGGGATATCCTCATGTTCTATAGGTCTGCGATGTTCTGGGTGTTGTACATGTTCCTAAATATACATCAAATAGTAATGTGAATTTGTGTATCTTCATATCCACTTTTTTTGTTTGGTAAAGACGTGGGCCAAAGGCTCAAATCAAACTATATATGAACTCTCCTAGTGGTAGTTAAACCCATAACATCCTTGTGAAGGTGACTGTACCCAGTGGAGTATCTTGAAGCACTTGCAGACCAAGTGGTCGAGAGTGAACAAAATTTGCATGCCAATATCCGGGTGAAGATCCTCTTCATTTCCTAAATAAATGGAGACTGTCGATTACTATAGTTTTGAAGTAAATATGTGATATTAATGTTTTCAATTCTTGAAATATGTGCATTTATATCATATATTTACTTCAAAACTATAGTAATTGACAATCTCCATTTATTTAGGTAATGGAGAGGATCTTCACCCACATATTTCAAGAATTGAAAACATTAATATCACATATTTACTTCAAAACTATAGTAATTGACAATCTCCATTTATTTAGGAAATGGAGAGGATCTTCACCCTCAATATCCTACTGTTTGCATGAGTAAGTCTCACCTCCCAGGCTCTCACTGTTTGCAAAGCCAGGATTGTATGAACTGAATTATACTTCCATATTGATGGTGATGACAACATACATGCAAAAATCAAATAGATTACTTGATATGTGAGAATCAGCTTCAATCTGGATTCAAATTGTGTGTAGTCACAGGTTGTATATGCACATATCTCGGCTTCTGATCAAGATTGGATGGTCCAAATTTGAAGCTCGATATTTTACAAACTGAAAAAAATCAGATTTCAAAAATGCAAAAATATCATACAACTCTTTTTTTAGGAATCATACAACACTCTATAAGTTCATATTGTGCTTCTATAGACAATCATAAATTTATAGCTTCAATATGTTTTTTATGCTAAAATATATATGGTCTCCTTCTTATTTTGGTTCCGCAAAAACTTTTTTTTTTAAGGATGGTTCCCCAAAAACATTTTTTCATCTTTTTTTGAAAGAACTTTTGTTTCATCTTGTTTTTCTCATTTATGGAAATATGTCCGGTCTCTATATACTTTTGTTCGCACATCTTATCATTGTACTATTGGAAGAAATCCAAATCACTTATTTCTTCATAAGATGTACAGAAATTATTTCAGATAATAACTTGTATGCCAAAATTTGTTGAGATGATCACGCCATCCAACTTTTCACATCTTATCTCTAAACAAAATATTTTTACCTATACTTTTAATCAAAATAATTTTAATCAAGACAAAATTTTAATAAAAATTATTATTCGTAACTTATACCTATTAGTGCAATAAAAAGAACTGACATATGTATTTTTATACTAAATACTGAAACAATTATTATTTTTTATTGGATTAACTAAAACGAAAAACTGAGTGGATGGTAGTTGTTTTTTTTAAGGACCTGATGTGAGTAAAAACATCTGCACATTATAAAATTTATTTTTAGTAAAATAAATCTATAGGTAAAGAAAACTACCCTTTCAGCTCTTTTGGGCAAAAAATTTCTTTCTAAAAATGTCATCAATTTTCAATACAAATAACACATGTAACAAATAAATAAGAATAAATTTAAATATTAAAAAAATGTAACAAACACGATATAAATTTATATATGTCAGATTTTTTTTCTTTATCATTTAAAAAGTGTAACAAACTAAATAAATATAATTTTACTTACTTTTCCATTATCCAAATTATACCCCATAAACAACTTTTTCTAGAATAAAAATTGTTATTGGTGTCATTAAAAAAAGAATTAAATTATATATATTTTTTGTTATATTGTTGGTGTCATTGAAATAATCATGGTTAGTTTGCCTTGTCATAACTTGAAATCAACAAACATTTATATTTTTAGTTTTAATCAAAATCAAAATTTCATAAAAAAAAAAGAAAAATACCGTTCATAATTTTCAAACGTAAGCATAATAAAAAGAGCGAAAAACGGGCACTCACGTGCCCGTCTTTTCGCTAGTGATATATAAGACTCGTTTGTTAAGGATTAAGAAAATTTATTTCGTTATTCAATAATTTAGAAAATATTTGCCTAAAAAACTTGATCTTAAAAAAGATTAGTTTGTTTAGATACAACTATATAAAAAGATAATTTAGTTTGTTTAAATCTTAAGATATACCAAAGTTATAGGAAATATGAAAACTAACAATATCTTTAGTTAAATATTTTTTTCTACAAACTTCTCTTTAATGATCTAGACTTATTTTCAAATTTAAATTGAAAGCCACACAAATTAAACTACTAAAGATGCCACAAGCTACTAAAGATGTTGCAACGAAAAAATAATGAACCCCCGTCTCTGGGTAACCACAACCTACAACACAAAGGGTGTCATCATAGTAAAATACTCTCCTACGAATCAGATTATCTTTAGTTGGCAATCTCTTCCGAAGCAATCGCCACACGAAAACTAAGACTTTCAACGGAACTGGCTTCAACCACACCAAATCAGCAAGAGCACGCTCCTCTGACAAAGTAACCTTTGATAGGGTCAAGGACCCATCGCCACCTGTCATGAATAGTATCCTGCAAAACAATGTCAACCAACAAAGCCACACACTCTGTAACGGCCTCCTCTTCCCAAGCCATGAGGCGCCTCCTCCACACCCAAGCACCACCACCAACCGCCCACCCTCTCTCCACCATCTCCTTCACTGTCAACTTTTTTGACATTTATACAACCAATTTTAGACAACTTTTGTGACAACCATTGTTCCTCCCTTCTTATTGGATAAAAACAATAGAGAGAGAAAGAAGATGAGGGAGAATAAAAACACTTGTAAGTATGAGGGAGATGTTGTTTTAAAAGTTGTCAAAAAGTGATCGTAGTTATATCATTTATCTATCAAATCAAATGAAATTAATTTTACATATACTGTAGTTGGGTGAAACAAAATCGATGGGTTCAAAAAAAATAAAAAATCGAAGTATTAAAAAAAGATATATTATTAAAAAAAACTAAAATAAAAAAAAATCTTTTTGTAACTGATACACCTGGGATAGTGGAAGTACATGTAACAAAGAAATACTAGAATCTATATCTCAATAAGAACATCACTTGTCATCATTTGTAACACAAATACTAAAATCGAAAGTCATCAGTTCAGCGCTGAAGCAAAACTAAATAATGGCAGACACACTCTCTGCTTTGCGTTCTTTGATGTCTTCTCACTCTCCACCTCTTCATGCTTTAGTTGTTCCTTCTGAAGATTATCACCAGGTTAATTTAATTAATTATCAATTATCATTATCTTTTCAATTTTTAATTCTTTCTTCTAATCTGATCTTAATTCTTTTTATTTATGCGATCATAATTGTTGTAATTTGCAGAGTGAATATGTATCTGCACGTGACAAGCGTCGTGCATTTGTTTCTGGATTCACTGGAAGTGCTGGTTAGTTTCAATTCAATCCAATCCATAAAGTTTACGATGCCTTTTGTTTTTTTGTTTTATCATATCATATATTAATTTAGGGTTTAGAGAATTGATTTGGTGACCAAAGTAATATTTGTTTCAGTTTCAAGGTTTCTCTGTTTTTTTTTTTTTTTTTTTTTTTTTTTTCTTTTTTTAT
>Ga0228711_1003924_pt1 | contig 23087 bp, 17 predicted proteins | sample MedpolnodulmetaG_2_FD_177996 | JGI IMG/M metagenome (GOLD analysis project Ga0228711, IMG submission 177996) | Root nodule microbial communities from Medicago polymorpha collected in Santa Monica, California, United States - brown nodules | ecosystem: Host-associated > Plants > Roots > Nodule...
GTTTAGTTAGATGTTTACATTTTTTAAACTATGTTTATTTTTCTATTATTTCAGGTTCGTAAGGTGCGTGTTGTAAAAGCGATTAATCATGGGAATAAGGTTTTGAGTCTCGGACGTCCAAACGAGAATCAAAATTGGTTTTGGGGTCCGCTTAGGGAGAGCGGGTTACATGATTTGGTTTATCTGGGCTACGTCACTGTGCCTCATGCTTTGCTGATGACATTATGTGAGAGGTGGCATCCCGAGACCAACACTTTTCACATGCCCTTGGGAGAGATGACTGTGACTTTGGATGATGTCGCATGTCTTATGCATCTTTAGATTGAAGGGTGAATGTTGAGCCATGGAAAGAAGATGTTGAGACATGAGGCCTTTGCACTTTTGGTGAGGCACTTGGGTGTGTTGCAGACGGAGGCAGAGAAAATTTGTAGTACATAGTATGGTGGGTACATTAGTTATCCAAAGCTGAAAGAATTATATACGAGGTACCTTGGTAGGGCAAACATATTGGCGGGTACAGAGGATCTAGAGGAGCTAGAGAGGGTTAGGAAATTTTGTGTGAGGTGTTATCTTCTATATCTTGTAGGATGCTTGTTGTTTGGTGATAGAAGCAACAAACGCATTGTGTTGATCTATCTGACGACTATGGAGGAGGGCTACGCGGGGATGCGTAATTATTCCTGGGGAGGGATGACACTGGCATACCTATACGCTGAGTTAGCTGAGGCCTGTTTGCCTTGAGACAAAGCTCTTGGGGGAAGCGTGACACTGCTCACTGTAAGAAACTTATTAATGTAAACCTTAACTTTTATTTTTTTGTTATATTTTTCGTGCGTAATAATTTATAAATGTGATTTGTTTGGTTTGTGCAGGCATGGTTTTTGGCGCATTTTCCTAAGTTTTTCAGTGTTGATCCCAACACCGACTATATTGAAAACTATCTGGTTGCGGCGAGGTGGAAGCTACAGAAGGGTCATGGAGAGGGGGTGACGTATCACTCATTGCTTGATCGTATTCAATTTGATGACGTATGCTAGAGGCCGTATGAAGAGCACATGGAGATCCAGGGTTTTGAGGAGGTTTTCTGGTATTCAGGCTGGATTATGTGCGGTGTTGGTAGGGTGTACTGTCACTTACTTGAGAGGGTTTTGAGGCAGTACAGATACGTCCAGAGGGTCCCTAGACATCTGACGGATGTTGTAGAGCTGCTACCTCCTCAGATTGTGCAGGCATTCGTAGACTTCCGTACTCACACTCTTAAGAAGCTCGATTGGGGTGAGCCGGCAGGAGAGCAGACATGGCGGAAGGCTATGTGGTATGGTACAATACAATGTCTCACCCTCAGATTTTGCCACTTCTTCTAGAAGATCTTCCCAGGCCAGGAAATGAAGAGCAGATCATTGCACAACAGTGGGAGCGGTACGAGGCGAGAGGCTCGCCTGATACCTATGACATGGTTAGTGTCGCTGTTGCCTACGCTGATGAGCAGATGAGTCAGGAGGAGGTCATGAGCCCTCAACAGTGGTTTCAGGCCATGAGCCATGTTAGGGAGCAGATCGCGCCGATCTTGACCACGAGGCGAGGCCAGAGTCCGAGGAGGCGGCAACAACAACATCAACATGACCAGCATCAGGAGCAGGAGTAGTAGGACATTATGTTTTTGTTTTTTTTACTTGTTTTTAGTTATTGTGGGATTTATTGGTTGGTTTCTTGTAAATTATCATGACATTGCTTTCTTGTATTTCGATGACATATTTCTATGACATTTGTTCGTTTTAGTATCATATTTTCAACTTCAATTTTGTTGGTAATTTTCGCTTATTGACTTCATGATTTGGCATTGAAACAATGTGCTTACAATGTGTAAAAACACATGTAACAGGTTCTGCCATTTTAAGGCTTCAGGACGCATCGACAATTAACTACTGAAGAAAAGGGGAACCGGCAGTAGTTAACTGCCGAGGTTTTCCTCGGTAGTTAACTGCAGCCGGTTTTTGAAATTCTCGGCAGTTAACTGCCGAGGGACAATTTCGTATTTTACTCGTGTGTCTCAGCCTTATGATATGTGTCAACAACAATTTTCATTTTAGGATGGCTGGTCTCAAAAAACGTTTGTATATGAGTGAGGGAAAAAAATGTATATTGAAGTTCTTTTAGGGTGCTTTGTTTTGTTTGGAGTATGGTGAACATGAGTCAAAGACCAGTTTTTTAAGACACAGTTTAGTTGTTTTTTTAATTCTTTTTTTATGAAGTAGTATGACTGAAACTCACACATTCTTATATATGGCGAGGTAAGATGTCTGGAGTTCGAACCTCAACTCCTATACATATTTTGTATTGTCCTTGTCAACTGAGCTAAACTCAGTGAGATAGTTTAATTCCTTATTCTACCGGTGGTTTATTTTGGAAAGAAAAACAATAGTGGTTTATTTGTTGACACCTGCTACTACTAATTTGCTTAATTGGTTGTTAATGTGTGTCCGGTGTGCAGTGTGACATTTATTTAAAAAACAGAATAATCATTTTGACAATAAAAAAGCTGGATGATATTGTATTTTTTATACGGTTGTCTATTAATCATAGTTTTTTTCTCACTTTCTTTTAATTAATAAACTAACATTTACTTTACATGTATTTATTTTTTTACAAGATGTCTCAAAAATTGTCACATTTTGATTGTTCAATCTCCATTTTTTCATTAAAATAAACACCTAATTGAAATGACATTTTGGTTAAAATTAAATTAATAAGGAATATTTTTGTCCTTACTTTCCTTTGAATCATTGTCCCTATTTAGGTACTCTTCGTTTTTCTTGCTTCCTTCCTCCATTGGAATGGCCTTAATGTAGACAAACTCCCATCGTGATGAAGATTGAAGAGTACTGTGTTGTTAACTTTTTTTTCTTCTTTATGAAGAACCAAACTAAATTCGATATTTCGTAGTGACGTAAATGAGCATTTGATAATGACATGATATGTCTAAACTCTAAAGCAAGACATTACTAACATATCATTTGATCAGCCGGCCCAATAACGTTAAATTATTAGAAAGAAAATAAAAAGTTGGAAATTAATTAATCTACCATGCATATGCTAACGACAAATGTAACATCTAATTTATAAAAATATTTTCCCAAAAAACATATACAATTCTATTCTAGATTCGGGTGACTCACTCCCACTATGAACAAACATGAGTGGCCTTTCAGATCATTTTCTAAATCTAAATATACAGTTCTTGAATATATAATTAGAGGGAAAGCCACTAATTGCTGTACAGTTTCAAGCACATGATCAAAAATTCATTTGATTGAACCTATAGTTTATATTAAAACCTTAATTTATAGTGGACAATATTGACTTTGGAGCATGATCCGTTTAGAATTTTTTTTCTTTCTGAGGGACCGTTTAGAAAATTTAAATAGTTACACAATGTAGAAAGATATATAAAGCTATCTTGTGACATAAACATATAGTCATGCATGTGGGTTTTACATTTAAATAACATCTTTGCATCCCTAAAAAAAAGTAACAGTTTTGCTATTATCAATAACCCACGTTGATGAATAGTCGGTTTAAAGTTAGCTAGAGTTAGAGAGGGGTTCATAAATCCAATGACATTTCTTTATTCTTTATGAAAAAATAGTTAGTAATATTTGAGCTCGATATGTTGGATTGGACTACCACACCAAGTGTTCTCATGAGTTTAACTCAGTTGTTAAAGACAACGCATAATATATGCAAGGTTGAAGATTCATACCTGACCACCACAAAAAAAAGAATACCACACACGCCAAGTTGATTATTAAAAAATGAAGAGGTGAATAGACGAATCCCAAAAAATATTATATTACTTTAAAATATTCTCTAATTCAAAACACATTATATTCAATATTAATATTTCTGAAATGGCCTCAATAAGGACTAACTTGCCAATGTCCTACAAATTCAGTGTCCATTTTAGTGGTTTATTCAACCTAAAGAGGGGCTTTAATTGCTATTTTTAAATATACTTTCTATACACTAATTTTTTTTAAGAAATTTATCCTAACTATTTGATACAACAATGATGTCTAATAGCTAGATGATTTAAGTTGGATAATTGCAATTTTATTTAAGAATTTTGACTCTAATACTATTCATTTTATATAAGATATTCTTGTCGTTTGTTTCATAATCTTAGTTCTCATACTAAATCTATAGAAAATAGGTCTTGACCCCAAAAAAAAAGAAGAGATATGCTCTCCCAAAATATATTTTTAATTATTTCATTAGCATCTAAAAACAGTTGAAATTAATAACTAGTTAAGTAGTTGAACTTAAGTGATGAATGAATTTCACTTAAGCATCAATTATTTGAAAGAATTTGAGTTTGAATCTAACATAAACAATATATGATCAAACTTTAGTTATATCCTAATAGAACACCAAATTACTAAAAGTTCATTTTTTAAGAAACAAGATGATTTAGACAAAAATGAAAAATAGGAAAAATGTACATTCAATTTAAAGAGGGCCTAAGCAATACATCAAATCATATTTAACACAATAGATACAATCATACAGCTATATTACAAACATTGCTCCTGAGTCGTGGTGCATGCATCACCCCAATCATCGGTTAAGAAGTGGGGACTACAATTCTCCAATGATTAGGACCATCCAAATTACCAATCAGGAAGAGGTAAACATCATTTTCCATCAATTTCATATGCAATCTTTGTACCCTCACTTTCTGGCTTAATTGATGTGCAATTTGTACAAGATTAACAAGTACCTATCTCCTTTTCAAAAAAAAAAAAAAACAAGTACCTATCTAAAAACAACATTTAAGATTATCTAATATCAACTAGAGGGATGTTATACACGGCTTGTGATTGAATATTAAGATTCACAACGAGTTTCACATAATCACATTAGGTCACCACGATTTAAGCAAAACTATCTTTTGAAACTTCAATAGTAGCTTCTGAATAAACATGTGTCTCTTGCCTCACTGACACAGAAACAAACAATGTAGATATCATCGTGCTTTTGTAGACTTATCGCTGATCCAAACATGCGTATCATCTAGGAGATTTTAAAGATTCTACTTGAGATTTTCCACATGGACCCCTCATTCTAATGAAAAGCCTATATTCATCAAAGGTCATAGCAGGGTAGAGTGCAGGTTTATCTGGCCTTACCAATTCTTTTGCTGGCTCAATTGGAATGTCACTTTTTGGATTGTAAAAGAAGGCTAAGGAAACTCTCTCTTTGTGTGAGTTTGCTAGTACTCTATGCTCCACACTCCTGTAGATTGCATTGCTTAGAACCTTATCAAACACAAAATAAACAAATTTAGTAACATACTAACGATATAATATTCAACTTTAATTAATTAAGAAATAATAACAAATCATTCATACTTATATGGAAGGCAAAATCTTGGATCATTCTTGCCTCTCAAGCATCATCAATGATAGAAATAATACTATCATAGATGCAATTCTTAGGTGTTTATTTGCTAAGTTATTTTATTTCTAGGTAATAGACATATGAAAATTTAGTTATTTGTGGGTTCTTAATTACATATGATTGTTAGGAGATGCGGTATTCGAAATGACTTCTTGTAGCTTTTGAAAAATCACGACGCAGATAAAAAAAATAGAATTATATATTGTTAGTTGAAATGACATATTCCATTGCAATGCTTTTTGCATGACTTCTTTTGTTATTTCAAATAAGAATTTAATCAATCTTACTGTAGTTTTACATAGATTCACACTTTATTCTAAACTGCACTCTTTTAGTTGAAGTATCTTGCTTTCAGTTATTGGTCAATATACATAGGATAAGTTGTGATTGGTAGAGGACAACTTTACAGTCACAAATTAACTTAGGAAAGTAAAAGTACGATGGAGATAAAGTATATAATCATATATTCAGAATGTCGACATATCATGAACAAATTAACGACCCTATCCTTCTTAACCCTGTAGCAATGTGGCCAAATGTTTATCCACTTTGTGTGTGTGCATTGTGTGCTGGTTATGCAATAGTGAAAAAGAACATTATTTATGATAAAACGTTTCTTTCAAATTTTCAATCAAACTATTTGACATTTTTTTAAAAGGATCAAACTATTTGGCACGTCTATATTGATATTTATACATCAATATACCAAAACCTTTTTTTTTCACTTTGCTTAATTTGAGTTACAAAATGAGAAAGTGTAGTAAAATAGTCATTTTACTTTATATGAAAAATCAAGATATAAGAAGTATATATATATATATATATATATATATATATATATATATATATATATATATATATATATATATATATATATATTTTTAAACATATCTTAACATTCTTTTTACTATTGATAGTTATCTAATCGATTTAGATATATTATTCATTGTCCATATCAACTGAACTAAGCTTGACGTGCAATTGTTGTGTATAATCTAATTAAATTCATCTTGACATCTATTTTTTATTTTCAAAACTCAATATCTCGATCCTTCTTTTTATTAAAAATAAAAATGCTCTCGATCCTTCTTTTAGAAAGCAGGCTCTTCCACACATTATACTTTATATGTATTTTTAAAATCGTAATACTATGTTTTGAACTGTTCTCATGTCACTTATATAGTAACAAACTTAAATAAAATAAAACAAAGAATGAGATGTATCTTTCAAAAGGTCACAACCATCCAAAAAATCTGACGAATAACAAAAATAAATAAACATATTATTATTAAAAAAAAAAACGCACCAACTTCCTCTCAATTTCCTAAATAAACGGAGATTGTCAATTACTATAGTTTTGAAGTAAATATATGATATAAATGCACATATTTCAAGAATTGAAAGCATTAATATCACATATTTACTTCAAAACTATAGTAATTGACAATCTTCATTTATTTAGGAAATGGAAATGATCTTCACCCGTCGCCTCGCCTCCGTGTGACAGATTCATGCATCATGAATGAGAATTTTCTAGCTAGACATTATCAATAAAAATAAAAATAAATACTTTCAAGAGTTATATAATTCACCTGAATTTGATCACCAATATTGACAATAAATGCATTCCTAGCAGGTTTCACCGTAATCCAATTATCACCTTTACGAACTTGAAGACCATGTACTTGATCATCTGGTAACAAAAGAGTCATGCCCCCTGGATCTGAATGTGATGATAAACCAAGAGTCAACTCTGGCTGTGGACATTTGGGAAAATAGTTCACCCTTATGCAAGCACCAATATCTTCACCTCCAAAAGCATTTTGAAGAAAATTCTCTTCTAATCCAAGGTTTATAGATAGAACTTTCATCAACCTCTCACATAACTTCACCAATTCTATCCCATATTCATCAAACACCTCCCTACATTCAAATTTGTATCCTTAAGTAATAGAATCCACTATATAATCTCCATTTTATGACTATATAAACTTTACGACGAAATTAAAAATGTTTCATATTTTCATGTTTATGTATGTGAGTTAATATCATCTCTATTTTTTATCTCTCCATTTCTTCAATTTAGAAAGATAAAGATACAAAAAAGTTTAAAATAATAAATGATGGTAATTGAATCTATCATATATTTTTTGTATCTATCTCTCTACAAAGTGTATACTTCATTTATTTTATCAAATAAAGAAGATCCTAACTCGTTGTATGTGCATAATTCAAACAGTTTGACACTAATTAACTTGATCATCTCTTAGCTCGATCTGCAGCTTGTTTAGGTAAGTGGATGTATGAATCCAACTACCTACCTCTTAATGAACGAGCTACAAAAATAGTAGAGGATCATACAAGACCATCACATCACACATGTATATAGAAATGATGCATAATAAATTCATGCAATTCGACCAAAAAATAAGAATAATAAAGTCATGCATGATGATCAAATTTCTATTGTTGATTGTTATTTTAATATATACTAAAAAAACATAACTAGTAAAAAATATTTATATAGAGAATACATAAAATCTCTTTCTAATTCCGTCACTGAAGTTTGCGAGGATGAAATTAGAGATGTATTTAATTTTTTCCATCACTAATTTTTTTTGCTAATTTTATTTTTCTAGTAGTAATATAAGTACATAAACCTGCAAGAGGGAGGCAGAGAAGGCCATTTGTTGTAGTCCTTCAAAGACAAAGGAAGATAATGAAGATAATAGTAATCACTCCAATCAAGAATAGCACCTTTCTTAACACCAAGTCTACTACCATACCCTTCATAAGTTTTTGGTGAGTTTGCATATTGTTGTTTCATTTCCATAGGCAAGTGAAAAAATTGACGCCAAGTTTCCTTAGCTAAATCCATCAAATCATGGCTAACACCATGATTAACAATTTGAAAGAATCCCCACTCTTTACAAGCCTCAGAGATTTGCTTGAAGGTTGAAGCTTGTTCATGTGGGTTAGTACTATATAAACCTCTAAGGTCAATTATTGGGATATTATTGGTTGTTTCTAAAATAGAGTTTATTGATGGACGGTCACTAAGGGGTTTGATATACCTTTGAGGGATTGAATCTATGCAACTTTCGGATAAAGATTGAACTCGGATTATTGGCTCAGGCCAATCTTGTGGGCTGATCATTTTTTTTTTTGAGCTAGTTTATTATAAAGATTAATTATTTTCTAATGTAGTGCTCTTCATCTAATAAAATGTGTGGCAATAAATATGTATACTATATAGTATGAAACAAGTTATTAAATTTTATGGTAAGAGTTGGTGTGTGTGTGTGTGAGAGTTAGGGAAAGAGAAAAGGAGGCGAGGTAAGTTTGTAGGTGTGGAGGAGATGAGATGAGAGTGTGGGACTTAAATGGACAAAGAAAATGGGATGGATCATGGTGGGGACCATAATAAAATAAAACGTGGAATTCATGCATGTTGTGATTAATTATTCCACAATGAATGGATGAGACAATTTAGGGTGCGGTTATTTTAAGATAAGAAATCACATTTTTTAAATGATATTTCGAGGACTAATATAGATCATGAGTTTGGTAAAGATTTAGATTTTTTGAATGTTATAGAAATAATTTAATATAAAAAATAAAAATGGAAATAAATGTCAATGGTACTCGAAAGTTATATAAGTTGCGTTTTATTTCTATAGAAATGTTAGATTCCCATCTTTTAAGCATGTAAATAACAATATAAGAAATCATGTTTAAATAACATTCATGAGAATATAACATTTTTGAAAACAAATTTTCAAAACTTAAAACAAACATGAGAATGTTGCATTTTCAATTTCACATTCTCGGTAATCATATTAGAAACTTGAAACAAACACATTAGTGCATTTTGGTTTTAGTTTTTTTTTTTTGTTGCAAAGGTTGTGTCCTGTGTGAACTGTGAACTTAGGGTGTCTTCTTTGAAGGTTTTTTAGCATCCCTGAAAGTGCACCTCGTTATCAGCCACGTTCCCGGATCAATTAAACGAACCAAAAACTCCCCAAATGTCTGTTCTGTTAGTCATGCACGTCTAAAATGTTAACTGAACGTTAAGTGCGATGATGTGTCCATTATTGTTGCCATGTTGGATGCTTATGTGTGACTTCCACATTGGAAAAAGACGAGAATGAATGTAATATCTCTTCCATCTTCTGAAAAAAATTAACAAGCTCATATCTTCATCTTCCTTCATACCCTCCCTCTCAAAACATTCCAAGAGACAAAAATAATGACTCTAAACAACACTTTCAAGATCAACCCATATATGATTTCCATTAATGTCTTTGAATTCAACTCAGGGTATCAAATTCAATGGCGACAAACTCACAACGGCAAGACGAAGATAACCATCGTCGTCACCGTCAGGAAATATCAAAAGTGAGACCACCGACAGAAAGAATGCGGGTACCAGAATATGAAAGAACAGAACAGTATAATAGTTTTGTCGGTGCCAAAGAATGGAGCGGCAAGGTCGCAAATGAGAGTGACAACGTTGTTGTTTAACTTTTCATTCTCCTTTTTACCAGAAAATCAAAACCAATGTGGAGGAAGATGATGAATTTCTTCTTCTTATCAATAACTCATACTTTTCCCCATAGTTCTAAGATGATGAATGTTCATCTTATCAATAACTCATACTTTTCCCCATAGTTCTGACCACCAAAAGCAATGGTTGCAAGAAAAAAAATAAATCATAGATTTGAGCATGAACAACCATGAAATTTTGAGGAAATTTAAGATTTTTTATGTTTATTATGGTTTTGGGTTGTTGGATTATGGATTTTGAATTGACGATGAAGAAGAAGATAAATGGGTAAATCAATTTTGAATTATGATTTTGAATATGATCATTTCTGAGCAGAGGTGTTGTGAGCATGAGTTAATGAGTAGTGTTGGAGAAGATGAAGGAATTAGGGGCATTGAAGAAGATGAAGGCAGAAACATAATTGTCGTCATTTGGTCCCTCGCCTATGTGGACATCCAATGGCTTAGTCTCTTGCCAACATGGAAGGCCAACACAACAGCTGAAGTGGCAAGTATAACAGACACATCAGCATCGTTAACACCAAGTTAACGTTTTGGATGCATTTGACTAACACATCAAACAATTAGGGAGTTTTTGGTTTCATTTAATTGATCTAGGGACGTGGCTGATAACAAGGTACACTTTCAGAAACCTAAATGGGGGTTTACTAGTTTTTTTTTTACATATTTTTTATCTCAAGAATTTTAGTTGTCAAAATTTCACCATTCAATATGAATAAACGGGGAGTTTAAAATTTGAACTTCGGCTACACATATTATAATGTTTCTTAGACGATTCATGTTCTCTTTGAAGTTGACTTATAAGATATTTTAAAGATATATTTATTGTGACACTAATTATTAGCATATGCTGTTTTTGATTAATTAAATTTTTTAACAGCCCAACTTATATTATATTATTCTAGTAGAAAGATGAGGACTAATTAATGTCATTGTGTTGGCCTATCCATTTTTCTATGATATACCTTGATTTTTATTAAATTTTATTCAATTTTAATGCATAAGTCATTGTTAATCTAATTCATTTGTTCCTGCTTTATAATATATGTTTTTTTAAGCTAAAATGGAATTTTATTACCAATTAACTTTATTTTTCCCGTACAAGGAATGTCATAGAGAAGCAAGGATGGGTGCTTTATAATATATGTTAGAGTAAATTACACTCTCCTCTCATCAAAGATGCTTGAATTGCACTCCCCTTCCCTCTTATGTTAAAATATACACTCCCTTCCCCTCTTATTCAAAACATATTAGAAAACTTTTCATTCCCCTCCCCCAAGAGAAACTTGAATTACATTCCCCTCCCCTCTTATGTTAAAATCTACACTTTACTCCCTCAATATATATTTTTTATTTGTAATAATCTTACAAAAAAATAATAATCTAACACAATTTAAAAAAAATACTATTGCAGATCTATTTTAATATAATAAAAAATTGAATACATATTTTTTCGCTATTTTTTATTCACAATTTCATTAACATGTGATTTTAAACCCTATTATAAAATATGAAACAACCTAAAATAAAATTAAAATATCTGAAAAATAACTAAAGACAATAAAGCATGGTTATTTAAAATTTAATTTTATACTCTAAATGATAAAATTAATAGCAAAATATTTAAATTTAATTATCAATGACATTTAAATTATCAAGAAATGAATTAATTTTTCTTAAATGGTGGTTCAAAATTAATATATATCATAAAAATATTAGTTTATGTCAACTAACCATATAAATCAACATGAGGCTTTTCAGTGTATTTTTGTTCTCACTCGCACACTTTTTTGAAAACTTATGAGAATGTCACCCATCTCAAAATTGCTTTAAGTCAAGTACACCTAAATGCGGAGTTTTTATGAAATGGACTAAAAAAAAAAAAGATGCATATTGTTGATATAGTAGTATCAAACCATTCTTATAAGTGTTCCTTCAACCAAGCACTCTCATATCTATACCATCTCAAAATCCCTCTCATTTCGATGTGAATTAAATTCGTCTAAAAGCTGTCAGAAGTCGCTCATTGTCATGTCTTATGCATCAATGATCACTCTCCGTCCCTGTCAACCTCCAACGTTACACCATTCAATTATGACGTAGATTTTAATTTTAATTTACCCTAAGCATGTGATCTTGTATAAATTAACAACTCTACTTCGGACCGTTTAAGAAATTGAAACTACTTAACAATTGGATCATATACTAGTTTAACATATATGAGATAAAATGATTATATTTGTATCCTTAAAAAATGATTATACATGTAAACCATATTTTATGACTAATTCTGTTTATTTTATTATTTTTGGAAACAAGATGTTTAAAACAACATGATTTGCTCTTTCGTGGGGGTAATGGTTTGTCTTTTTGTACATTTATTTTAGAATTTTTTTTTTGTTGAAGGATTTATTTTAGAAGTTATAATAATGTTTTTTTTGAGGGAAGAAGTAATAATAATGTTGATAATGATACCATGTTAATGTGTATACGGATGGTTCCGTTTCTTCATACATGCATTATTTTGTATATCTCTCAATAGAGTTTTAGGATGTGTTTCATTTACTATAAAATGCACGTACTACAACATAAAAAAGAACAACACGGCATGGAGAGAATAATACATGATAAAATTTTAATATTTTTTTGTTTGTCTTATACAATATTTGATTGACAAATAATTATTTTAGTATTTTAAATAATTTATACTGTAGATCCTTTCAAAAAAAAAAAATTATACCGTAAATAAAAAGTTTTGTTTTGTATAAGGAGATACGAAAATTTTAGTTCTTATCCAATCATAAAAATCGTGAATTCATGATATCAACATTTTTTATTTGACGAAACACGATGTCAAAATATCTAGTCAACATCAAATAAAGATTGATCTGTCAAAAAAAATCAAGAAAAGATTGAACAATTCTACTTTTAAACTTGTTTTGAATTTATAAAAATTAAATCCATATATTTTATAAATTGTCCTACGTAAATTCAATTGAGTTTGAGGATACGTTTGTTTCAAATTATATTCGTAGATTCTTGGAAATAAAATGATAGAAATATGTATGTCTTTGTTTGTTACAGGTTTACTAAATTTTATTCTTAAGTATAAACGTTTCTGGGAATAGAAAAATTTTCCTAAAGAAGAAGGTGAAAATAAAGTTCGTATGAATACGAGAATAAATTCATATGTAATTACCTATTACTATTACAATCCCTATTTATGGTTGACATGAATATTATAATGTTAACCAAACATCTTTTTTCTAAATACCTTAAAATAAAATTCTCATCTTTATATTCAAAAGAATGTTATTCATAAAAATAAATTTAATAAACTTGAAACAAAACACAAAGTCCTTGATATACAAACTACGTGAATGCAGATATATTCCAAGAAGCTGAAATCTCAATCTTATGCCGACAAATAGTTTACGTAGTTATCTGTATATTCCGGCGCCATGCACATCATTATCTTACAATATTTTTCATGTTTATCTAACTCTACACCAATAAATTGAGTGCAATAATCACAACCACCAAATGTTGTAGCATTGCTTTCATTGCATGAAAATGTTCGAGGTTGCGATTTGAACTGTCCCACAACCTTTGCTTTCATATGTGTTATTTTCAGTCTAGATGTTTTGAAAATAATATGCTACTAGAGTGGTCCAACACTAGAACTGGCCAACAGGGTATATCAATCAAGACACGTGGATAGTCTATTTAACTCGATTTAAGTGTTTTATTTTAGCACGAGATGTATAAAAAATAGAAACAATAATGTTATGCTAAAAGCCTCTCAAGAAAAATACAAACTGAAATTCAAAACTTAGAGCACCCAGACCACTATTATAATCATAAACACTGTAGTTGATTTATCCATAATGATTTAGATCATATCCAAAACACAGAGACTTTGCTTTTAACTAACTTCAATAATGAATTTTGATCATGTCACAATTGTGATTTCTTTTGAACAAAAAAAGCTTATGATTTTGTTCTTTGCCAAATCATCCAAGCCAATTACTAAACTATTTGAAGTCTTTCTTTGAATGTCTTTGAAAATAAATAATGATCAAAGAACAAATACACCTTTATTAGCTTTCACAAAATGGATGTATAATATTTTCAAAAGTATAATATGTTGGATGTCATAACTTAGGTTGTACTTATTTAATTGCAATGTATGAGCTACGTCGAAAAGTTAAGAAGCAGAATATCAACTTCTATGTTGGATGTGAAGCTCGGTTTAGATGTCTTGATGGTCAAAATGCAAATTATTATAGTCAAGGAATATATTGCGGGTTTTGGAACATTTACTCATGTAATTAGTTGTTATTGGAATAACTGATATCTTTTGAGTCTCCCTCTTGGTTAGGACTTCCCACTAGCCTAGGTTAACCTTCCCACTAGTATAGTGTAACTAAAAAAATGCAACTGCTATAGAAACATGAATGGGCGAAGATCTCCACTGCAGAAATGTTTAATTGCACGACTTGAGTTGTCGTGGGATACACACGACCTTGTATTGCACTAGACACTATTCAAATTTTTTTAATTTGTTTTAACTAAAATTTAATTTAGAAAAAGGAAGTGATGCCACATCAGGTGTCGTGATGTTCGTGTGTACGTGCTTGTCGTGCGATTTAGCACTGCTCTCTCGATTAAGAGGCTAGGAAAATGAACGGTTAGTAGTTATCCGTGGGTTTTCAACAAATTACAATTCGTAGCACCTAACATTTTCCAATGACAAAATCTCTTTGCTACACAATCAACTGAATAATAAAATTTAAAAGAAAAATGATATTAGGTGATATGACGAATATTTCTCTTTTAAATTTTATCATTTATGTATTTGTGTCTAAATACTTTTAATTTGAAGTTGTACCCAACTAAGTATTTCTCATAAAACTGTTAACCCTAGATACTGGAAATTATGTGTCTTACGTATCATTATCAACAAGAAAAAGATACATTACCTCTCAAAGAAAAATAAACATTAATTTAGCACTTGCAAGTTTAAAAAGAAAAACAAAAGCTATAAACCTACAAATTTGAACAAGTTGGTTTGGATGAAAATCAATACCCTCTTACACATATTTATTTCCTCTTCACTCTTGTTGATTCATGGCATCATATATAGCTAATTCTTTCTTCTCTTGTTGATCCATTGTATCACAAAGAACAATCCCTTTAGTCTCAAGCAAATAGAAGAAAATAAAATTGGATAACATTATAACAACTCCAAACATACCATAAGAAAATATATTGTTTTCCCTCCCTGCAGATATCAAAAAGGGACAAAATATGCAACCAAACACAGTTGTTTGTCTCACCAATGACGTTGTTGTGTTTCTCACACATGTTGGAAACAACTCTAATATGTATATGAGAAACAAATTATAAGCCATACTAGCACCAAAAAATGCAATAATTGCTAACACCACTTTAATTTTTGGTACACTATTTTCAACGACAGCACACAAACAATAATTGAAAGTTTTCTTCTATAGTTTTCCAAGAAATATATTTCTACGCAAGAAGGTATTTCCATTGAAGCACTAAAAACCACAGCCAAATAAATGTTGAACCCTAAATTTACAACAGCTAGTGGCATACCATAATAAACCATTCCAATTCTGATGCCAAGAATCATAACATCTATCATTCTTATAAGAGCCCATTTTTTATGAAACAATTTTCCTATTGAAGAGTAATGTTTTAAAATTGAAATCTTTTCTTTTGCGGGCGGTTTCGGTAAACTTGAAGCTAGATTAATGTTATCATCATCAACACTTTCTTCTGACGAAACTCTTCTGAGCATTTTCAATATTTCTTTCTCTCGACCTTGCATAACAAGCCACCTTGGTGACTCGGTAACGAATAAATAAGCAATGACGGAGTAACATATAGTAGGGATTGATGACCAAAGGTAAAGAGATTTTCATGAAGAGTTTCGGTTAATATAAGCGAAACCGGGTAAAGACATGTACCCCATTGTGAAAGTAAAATACTCAACAATGCCAACTCGGAATCGCCATTTGGCGCTAACTTTCTCGGTAAGCAAAACAAGAACACATGTACCGATCGAGGATCGCCAAAAACCAATCAAAAATTTCAAGGCGGAGTAAATCCAAACATTGGTGGATAAGATTATAAGCATGGACGTTATTGACATTAAGACACAAGAAAATATTAGCACTTTTTTTCGACCGAAAGACGAGTCAGCTAATGCTGCAAGAAAGGAAGAACCAAGAAGACAACCTGTGAAGAAAGAAGATTGTGGTAAACCTATGACGAATGTACTAGCACATTCAAGATTCCAATAAGAAATGATTGTGTTTGAAGAGTGTGTGTCCCAAGACCAAGAGGATCTTGAGAGTTTGCAAAAATCATAGGATGAAGAACATGATGAATTTGTGTTTGTGTTTGTGCAGTGCATTTTGGGTAATTATCAGTGTAAATGCTTATGAATGATTGTTGTGCATCAAAAAACATTGCTATTGCTACAAGAACAGCTTGTAAGAAATCAATCCACCCAAAATTTGATAAACTTTTTACTATGATTACATCCCATGATAACCTTGGTTTATTTTCTTGCTCAATATTGGAATGAGATTCAGGTACATCAATTTGCACCGAACCTTCCATTGCTATTACTAAAAGCCAATAAAATTATTCTTATAGAAAGATCATTAAAATTATTAATAAGAAAACCCAAACAACTACACAGTACAGATTTTTATAACATTACGTTACTACTAAAATGTATTTAAAAGAGGCAACGTTTACTGCTAAAATGTATTGAAAAGAGGCAACGAAATCCCTTAAAAAAAGGCAACAAGATGACTATAGTGTACAACTAAAAAGAAAGACAGTTTTGTAGTAAAATAAAAGAAATGAAATAAAGGCAAGCAACTAAATGAAGAAAGTAAGAAACCCTACTTCTCTTAACACTGTTTAGCGAGAGTTAAGATCATCTCCATTAATTTATGATATTTTTCATTTGTGTGTATCTCTTTCTAAATGACATTCTCCATTTATTTGTATAAATGGAGAGGATCCTTACTCGTTCAGCGGCACTCCCTTCACCCCTCTCTTTATCATTCAAAGACTTTCTTCTCTCTAACCTAGATCTGTACTATGCAACCCTTCCATCCGTTTGGCTGACTCTTATATTTTCACTCTCTTCTCTCTACCCCAAATCTACATTTCATTTCTAATTTTGTTGATTGTGTTTCTGTTTTTTTTTATTAAAAAAAAATGAACAATCATGTATTGAACCGGTCCGGTTTACCAAACTGTTCGGGTTCTAGTTTTTATCATTTTTGACCGAGTCACACAGTTCTATTGCATGCCCGATCCAGTGAGCAGCTCGACCTAGTCATACCATCGGTTTTCGGTTGAACCGATCCAACCAGTCGGTCTGATCCGATATTTGTCGTACTACCCACACAACTTTGTTTTCCACCAAGACACAATTTCTGATTTTATTCATTTATTTCAATTAAAATTTCTTTAAACAATGGAAGTGTGCCACATTTATGTCATGTGGTTCGTGGTGCATATAGTGTCGTGTACTATAGCATTGCTCGTATTAAAATTAAAATAGCAGGCAACATCAAATAAAGAAATTGAATTTTTGGAGCTAATTTTTCTATTATACCTTCATTTTAATTCATCAATAAATTTCAATTTTTATTGCGCACACTTTTTCTTTTCAATAAATTTAATGTGCTATATATCTTTCTCCCGTAAGAAACAATTGTTAGTTACTCTTCCTCTCTACAACAAATTCTTATTTTTTTTGGACATACATTACCTCTCTCCAATAACAAACAATTGTTCATAGTAATAATTAGTTAAAATTTTGTTTAAAAAATAAACATGTCATAATTTATTTATTTTTGAAAATATCTTTCTCTAATAACAAAAAATATAAATAAACTTTGTGTTGATAGAGATTTAAATTTTCCTTGAAGATATGAAATTTCTCTCAAACAAAATTGCAAATAAAATAAATAAACTTATCATTTCATGGAAGTTTAAATTTACACATAACAAAAAAACAAACTTTGCTTTTAAAGAAACAAGAATTTTTCAAATGTATAGTATCAACTAGTTTTATTGTAAATAAGTAAAACTGAGAAAAGAGTATAATTGACAAATTATACCCTTAAACTATCAAACAATTGTTAAATACAAACATAAAATATGTATTCAAACGACCCTTGAAAAGAAGTGGAAGGAATACTCACTAATCCATGGAAAATGTGGTGAAACCCAAAAAGGAGGATTATATGAAATATGATGGCCTTTTACCTTATATGTCTCTATATCAAATTGGCAAGGAGTTGCACAATTGAGCTTGTACGCATAAGTATCATTATTGAAACAATTGTCTGCATAATAAATAGAATCTTCCTTTAGACAACAAGAGAAGTACAAAGCTGATGCACAAATTGAATCATTCTCTCCCACAAACAAAACATTATCTCCAAGACTCTCAAGTTTTAACATTTGCTTAACTTTTCCACTTTGAGCATCAAATTCCAACTTGCACACTTCAAAACATATGGTATAATTGTTGCACTCAAAACTCAAATCCCTTTTCACCAGCCACAAGTCTCCCTCTAAAGACTTCACAAAATAACCTTTAAAGGTTCCATAAAAAACAATGTCGTTGGTTCGAATTATCGTCTCCACGCCATAAGGGTTGTCTAAATCAAGATTGAAGGACACTATACCGTGATAGTGACTTACACCATATACTAAACCTTTGTAGAACATAACATCCATAAAGAATAAACAGTTTCTTATGTAAGTCCAACATGTTTGGCCTGCTTTTATAAAAGCAAGAGTAGAAGATTTGTGGATTGCTAGAACCACGTAATCATTTGGTCTTATTATAGGGTCAGCAGAAAGAGTAACCTTTTTCACAACATAGCAATAACTTTTATAAGCATTGAGGGGTGGAAGACTAATATGAGCAACATTCTTAAAAGGATTCAATATAGTTATGACATGATTTCTATCTTCTAATGCAAGCCATCCATGACTATATCCGCAACAAATAATTTTGTAGTTAATAATTGGAAATTTAAATGCATACATTCTCTTTGCTGGAATGCTATACAAACATATGTTTCTTCTTGGGATCATTAGCATGGGTAGTACATGAGTTCTGAACTGCTGATCTTGATGGTTAAACTTTGCAACTGATCGCCAGTTCTTGCACACGGCACCGAACCAAACATGATCTATTCGTTCTTCTAACTTGTCAAGAATTAAACCTAGTGCAAGTCCTTCTAAATTTGCCCAGTCTGGTTCCATTCTGTTGAATATAAGAAGAACTAAAGATAAGATAAATCTATGATGATAAGATTTTGTGTTATGGCTTATTCAACCCTAGAAACCCTACTTATTAGTGGACAAATGTCTCCCACTTATAAACATATTTTTAGGTTATATCACATTCAATGTGCAACTATTAACAATAATTAATAATAATAATAATGTCATGTTAACCAATAACCAGTGTCCCGGGACACTAGTTAAGCAACTAAAAATAAAAAAGAAAAGACAAAATTAACAATAAAAATAACACTTTTTTCAAATTTCAAAAAGCAAAATATACAATTTCCAAGAATACATTTCCTTTTATAATTCCTTAACTACTGTTTCCCTAATAATAATAATAAATAATAAATAAATAATAATAATAATAATTGTCTCAATACTCGATCTAGATTTTTCAAACAGCTGTTTTGTCTAACGTGCAAAAGTAAATTAGTCTTGTAACTCGTAAGTTTGTTTTCTACTATTAGATCAATAAGTCACATCATTTCTCATTTTGATCATGATGACATTGATGAGACTTATCGTTCTAATGATGGAAACAAATTAATACATGAACAAGACTTATCCTACTTATGCACCATAGAATTGACATTAATATCAACTACAATTTAGGATTTTTTTTCTTCAAGATATTAGTAAATAGTTGCATTATTTATTACTGTCGTGTCCGTCTTTTCTCCTCTTTTTATTGCGTTAACGTTTTAAAATTGTGAACTTTGTTTTTCTATGAAATTTTAATTTTGATTAAAAGTAAAAATATAAATGTTTTATGCTTTCAAATTATAACAAATCAACCTAACCATAATTATCTATTTCAAAAAATGAAATCAAAATATAATATAAATTCTTATTTTTTTAATGATAAAACACCCATGTTTATTTTAGAAAAAGTTGTTGATTAAGGGTATAATTGGGATAATGAAAAAATAGGTATAGATACAATCATCTAGTTTGTTACATTTTTTAAATGATAAAGGAAAAAACTAAACATTTGTGTTTGTTGCACCTTTTATTTTAATATTTAAATTTATTCTTATCTATTTGTTACATGTGTTATTTGTATTGAAAATTGAGGACATTTTTTGAAAAGAAAAAGTCAGCCCAAAAGAGCTAAAATATGTAGTTTTATTTTTTATTTTTTGGTTTAGTAGCATAGTGGTTAGAGCTCACACAATTTAATTGTGGAGAAGTGGAGTGTCTGGGGTTCGAACCTCGACCCCTGTATATAATATGCAATATCCCTACCAACTGAGTTAAGTCCACAGGAATAATAATATGTAGTTTTCTTTATATCCAATATATATATATATATATATATTAATAGTTGTGATTGTAGTCTAGTTGTGGTTCAGATTTTGTGTTTAATATTAGCAAAGTTGTAACATTATATAGGAAAACATGATTGTTATGGGTTGTTTTTCTTTACTATTTCTTTGTGTGCATGTACGCATCATATATGCAAAAGACGTATTAATCGTCTGGGACTCTGAATGAAATTAAAATACACCTAGAATTCAAAGAAGTTTCTAAAAAAAAAATAAATAAATAAAAGACTAGAATTCATAGAAGTATGTTTAACTTACCTCTTCATCGGTGCAAATATGTACTTCAACTTGATGCCCACTTTATAAGTATCGTCGCAGTATTACAATGGTGACAAACGGAATGAATATTTATGAACTCCTCTTATATACCCCATCCATTCTTTTTTAAATATTGTTTTAGAATAATAACATCAAACTATTCCACTAATGTATTTATAGTTTTTTTTCACACTTTATCTTTCAAATAAATTTAGTGTGATATCTTTCTTTCATAACAAACAATTGTTAGTTATTATCTCTCAAACAAATTTATATTTTCATAACAAACAATTTATTTTAATAACAATTGTTCTTCTATTTCAAACTTGAAATCTATACAACAAAAGGATCAACCCATGAATACTTCCACATCACACCCTCCAATAGCCGAACCAAATTGGAATTTCAGTACCACAAAAAATACAGCACAGAGCCGAGAGGGAAAAGAAAAAACTGCTGCTATTCAAACACCTCAATGGCCTAAAAACAGCACAAAAACACACAAAGTCCAACACATATAAATATGGTTTGTTGAGTTTGTTATATTTAAAAGTCAGAAATATCTATACTTAAATTTTAATCTATATAAAAAAAATTATATAAAATATCGTTTGTAATTTAAATGCAAAATTTCTATAAAATATCGTCGATAATCTATACGCGTTAGCGCAATAAAAAGAGCGGAAAGACGAGAACGTAAGTACCCGTTTTTCCGCTAGTTTTTAATAATGTTAATGATCATATTTATAAAATTCTAACTCCTCATGGAACCACAATGATAGGTAACAAAATTTTATTTAATGGAAGTATAAATTTTCACATACCAAAAAACAAATTTTGTTTAAAAATAAAACTTGAATTTTCCAAAAGTATAACATTAATCATTTTTATTGAAATAAGTTAGTAGGACTCAGAAAGAGTATAGTCAATAAAATGTACCGTTAAATTATCAAAACAATAGTTAAGAAGAAAAAAAAAACAAAATCCATAATCATGTCATGAACTACTAAACACTAAACATGTTTATCATTTGCACGACTCTCAGGAGGGAAAAACTTCCGTTCTAAAATCATGAATTGAAGGAAACATTGGCTAGATGAAATCACCATGATAAAAAGAGACTACGTGAATATGGTAGTACTCATGTTTCAAAGGGGGAGAATTATGCTCATAGAGATGTATGTACCTTTTCTGGGTTTTAGACAAAAAATACACAATCAATTGTACCTTGTACATATAAGTAGCAATATAATAAATATATATAGTACCTCTTCAAAAAAAAAAAAATATATATATATAGTAAAAACATAAGAACAAATCAAAATAATCCAAGTTAAACCACTAATCCCATTGGAAATTTGGTAAAACCCAGAAAGGTGGTGGCTGCTGCTTGTTGAAGAAATGATTGTGAAGATTATGATGATCAAAGGTTCCATCTCTTGCATTAATACCTTCTGTGTAATAAATTGAATCTTTTTTCAGACAACCGGAAAAGTATGAAGCTGATACAGAAATTGAATCAGTGTCTCCCAAGAATAAAACATTGTCTCCAAGACTCTCAAGCTTTAGCATTTTTTTAAACTTTCCGGTCTGAGCATCGAATTCCAACTTGTACACTTGGAAATCATTCTTAAAAGTAAAAAATCTTTTCACCATCCACAAGTCTCCCTCTAATGACTTCACAAGATAACCTTTAAAGCTTCCATGAAAAGCTATGTCATGAATTGGAGTTATCCTCTGATGACCAGGATTAAAAGATACTATACCGTGATATTTACTCGCAGCATAAACTAAACCTCCATAGAACATAACATCCATAAAGGAATGAAGCCAGCTCGAGAACCATACATAAGTCCAGCATGATTGTCCCGCTTTTATAAAAGCGAAACGTCCATCAATGTTAGTGTGAATTGCCACAACCATATAATCATTTGGTCTTGTTATAGGGTCAGCAGAAAGAGTGACCTTGTACCCGACCTCAGATAAACTTTTATATGATCGATCGAGGGTTGGAAGACTAATAGGAGCAACATTCTTAGAAGGATGCAATATTGTTATGGCATGACTTTTATCTATTGTTGCAAGCCAACCATGGCTAAATCCACAACAAATATGGTA
>Ga0228711_1003926_pt1 | contig 23081 bp, 15 predicted proteins | sample MedpolnodulmetaG_2_FD_177996 | JGI IMG/M metagenome (GOLD analysis project Ga0228711, IMG submission 177996) | Root nodule microbial communities from Medicago polymorpha collected in Santa Monica, California, United States - brown nodules | ecosystem: Host-associated > Plants > Roots > Nodule...
ATATAACAAACTACATATATCTATATCTATATATGAATTGGAACAAATTAATCAACACGACAAAAAAATAAAGATCATGGTAACTCACTTGCTATAACTTTTCCAAAGAATTCTCCTTTACGAAAGTTAGACATCATCTCCTGGAGTTTAAGATGAAAAACCCTACAACATATATCTGGTCTAAATGATGCACAATTACCAGACTTAGACAGATGTCGTTGGATCTCAACCCATTTCGGATTGCAAGTATTTGTGAGAAACAAATCTGGATATCCATATTTCTTGCACAAGGCTTGAGCATCCTGACAATTGTTAAACATATATCTCCTACCCCCAGTAAAAGATGCAGGCAAAACAACCCTAGACCCAATTGACGATGCATCGGAGTCACCACGGCTAACAGCCTCTTCCAAACCCATCAAGAAACCAGACCTTATCTTCCCTTGATTTTGTCTAATCCAAGAAAGTCTTTGTGATTCAATCATGGAATACATATCAACGACAAACTGTTGAAACAGGCGTTTACCCAAAAAAAGAACAGAATCCTCAAGAGTTCTCTCTTGCAAACGGAAGGCCACAAACTCCCGCACACTCACACGAACACGTTTTTTAACAGTTCCAGTGGAAGTCAACTCATTTCGTTCAATATGTTCCTGATATTGATCCTCACCGAAGGGGAATAAGAGAGGATATTGCAGAGGAATATACTTTGAGTGAGTCTCATGAATACGTTGCAACATGCCATCTTTCTCCCTCACAACAATGGCTCTACCATCTTCAGAATCTTCAAAGTCTCCAACAATCAACGCCGCAACCTCGTCAACATCAGGTACATTATATGTCCAAGAATCAAAATTCCTATTCCGAAATAACCTCAAACGAACGGGCACATTCTCATTCAAAGAACGAAAGTCACGAACCATTCTAAAAATCTTGGCTAATTTATTGTGCTCATCCATTATAGTTAAGAGTTCTTGAATCAACAAAGGATCGAGATCACTTTCCCGAGAACGACCACTGCATCAAAAAAACCAAATAACAAAAAGGGAAAATTAAAATGACGCCACATCATCACAGTTTCAGTGGCAACAACAACAAAAAAAACAATCAGAACCAATGAAGCAAAAAAAATCATAACAAACACTATAGACAGTGAGAAAATAACAAATGAACCTGAAATGAGACAGACGATTGGCCAACTCATTCTCTGTATTGTAAATGTAGAGCTGACAAAACTGGGGCCGTTGTCCTTCAGCAGGAAGAAGACTACCAATGTGATGATAATTCTGGCCGGAGATAACGAAGTGAGGAGGGCCTGGACCTTGATTCAATCCAGACTCAATTTTACCCCCCATAGAAGTAAAAGAGAACAAATTATTGTATGATCGAATATTGGCAATAAAATGAGAACTCTTCGGATGAGCACCATTAAAGAGACTGTGAAGCAAAGGAGGAGGTTCAATCATAGAGGGCAAAGTTATCTTCCCCTTCATACAACACATGGAAGCATCAGGAGCAGCAGGGGAACCACGCCTCTGCGCACGTTCTCCATACCAAAACATGGCGTTGCATCGCTGACAAACAGCATCCATATCTCCAACATCAACATAATCTACAAAATAATATTTTTTAAAACATGATAATATAAATAAATAAATAAATGGAAAACAACATGAGGTAAAGAAAAAAGATACAAAACCGTAACAATAATCATTAGTTAGTTATCATTAATCATTAATTAGAAACAGGACATAACCTTGCAATTCACCCCTGTCAAAAACCTCCATCAAAACCAAAGGATTCGAATCAGCTGGGACACCTCCTGATGCACTGTAAACAGTGGAACCATGGCCTACAAACACAGACCATAGTATGGAAAAAGTAAAGACAAGCAGTTGAGTTTTTATAATTGATAACCAACAAATCAAACAATAGAAAGAAGAAGATATAATCTCACCATTGATGTGGCTGCCATCAAAGAGATCAATAAACAAAGATTCAATGGGAGTGATCGAGGAGGAACCTGTCCAATAGAATAAACACCGGGGTCATGAATACAACATCAATGGAGATTGGATGATTACAGTTAGGAATCACACAAGCTTCAACAACAAAGAAAAATGACTATGAACTCCACCAGGAAGGAGTAAATAAAAATCAAAATCTATGAACTAATGAACTAAGCAAAACAAATGAGAGGAATACCTGACAGAGGATACAAATGAGATAGATAATGAATATATATAAATCAAAAAGGAATACCTAGTATTGGATACACAATATTCGTCCTAGCCCTCTTTGCCTTCAACTTATTGCATCTGTCCAAACGTCTTTTTTTTGCCTCAGAGGCAAGTGAAGACAACTCAAAGGTATTCATCCCTTCACCAGATATTAGACCACAAATAAAATGAACAGACCTGCAATATGAAAGGAAAATGAGCAGAATAAACAAATAACTTGTGACAATGACAGTCTAGATGCAAGATATGGGAATCAATGAGCAAGCATGAAATTTATAGGCAACATTTAAGCTGCAGAAATGAGATAAAAGTACTGCCTAAGTGCATTGCTGGAAACTTGGTTTAATTCATCTGACTCTCTAACACAGATCTGCCAATACAGCAGAGGTCTGGAACAACTTCTAAAAAGGAAATGAAAAGGATAATATGTCAGATGTGACTTACCTCTACACAGCAGCACTACAATCCAAATCAAAGCCAGGTAAATTAAAAAAATATTGTCTGCCATGCAGAAGAAACACACAAAAATATTAAAATTCAACACTTTTTGCTGGCAAAAAAAATGAGGGAACTGCCATTAAAAAAATTAAACAATGTAACTCTTAAAATACCAGCAATCACAATATTGGATTGAATATGGCCAACTGAGAAAAAAATGAAATGTAGATAAATAACAGATAAATACTGTAAAGAGTAAAATAAAATGTAAAACATAGATCAGTTAAATAGGTAAAAATTCAAGACAGGTGGATCACCAACAATCAAACAAATAATAGAACAATAATCTTAGAATTAATAAATTTGTTTAAAGGGAAGACAAAAACCTTACAGATTCGTCATTTCAGTAACAAATTCACCGCTTTTACTTCAACCATCACCTTTCAGGCACAACAAAACAATTTTAATAGAACAAATTTAGCAATTTATAGAACAAAACGAAGAAAATAATAAATGAAAGCAACTAAAGCATAATAACACAGGCAAGTAGATTAATCATATATTGTCGATTACAAAACAAATATCCAACACGCCATCTCATGTCAACACAACCCTGATTTACCAAACAGACATGGCCTGTTGGATATCGAAATATTCAAGTACAAACCATTACATAATAAAGGTCGAAATAAACTATATAATAAAGGTCGAAATAAACTACGTGAAAACAAACAACCACAAAATAGACCCCATGCAAGAGGATGATCACAGTTCAAGATAACTTGCCACAATTAGGTAAAATACAAATAAGGTAACCACACAAATATGATCCACTAAACATAACATACTAAGGATCAAACAGAAGACCCAACAGCTTCTTCAACAGAGAGAAGTTCATGAAAAGCAGGAAGAAGATCTCTCTTAGGAACTGATGGAGGAGCACTCATGCTTGGTCCAACTGAAGCATCCATAGCAAATCCACTTGGAGAGGAACCAAAGGAAGGAAACCTGGCAAAACCATAGTTTGCACCAAGGATCAAGGCAGAGGCGGGTGAGATATCATCGACACACGGTTTGAAGATACACTGGAATTTGCAAATTGAGTCAAAATTAGCATGCATTTTATACTCTCATGAAAAAGTCGCATACAATATATCATCATGAAACATTATTTATAAGGAATATGTAATAACCTTAGTTGGGGTGTAGTTTTTCCCAAGAGAGTAGTAGCAGCCAATAATATCCTCATCGTTTGTCAAGCGAATGACTTTGAATGGATGTCCAGACAGATGAATGTAATTCTCCAATTTCTTAACAACGAAGAGAACTTTTTTCCTCTTCATTGACTCTAGACCATGCTTGCTCAAAGCGTACTTGACACCCTAGCCAAAAGATAAACAATCACATAATATCAATGAGATGAAAGGAAATATTAATGTAATAACCTATTGCCAAAATAAATTCAAAGAACAACCCTCACCAAGTGATTGTAACTGAGAGAAGTGATTCCCTACAATAAATAGTCAGGAAGTTCAAAGGTGGCTGTGGCTTCACCATCGTCAATGACGACCCTCAGCATGGATCTAACAACATCGCAGACATTAGAACACAAGCCAGACGCGGACAAAGGATAAAATTAAAATATTAAAAACCATACTTGGATTTAACACCAAAGGTAGTGCGGCCACACAAAATGCAAACATAAAGTCCATTATGGACCTTCATGCAGCTCCCACAATCACACATCGCGTACCACCACTGGTCTACCTGGAAACACCCAACATCATACCACATACAACCGAAAGTCTGGTCTCAGGTGACTTCACAAGTTCAGCAAGTGTCCTTAACGGATAAAGACGGTTGAATTCGAGCTGATCAGCGATCGCAACCCTTATCGGATCTTGATTGACACCCCTACAGAGACGACCACCCGAGAAGACCAGTCTAAGGTACATAATGAAAAACAAAAAAAAAATATTAATCAACCAACACATAATAAACCTTAAACAAACGATAACAAAACCATAAAGATGAAAAATGATTGAAGGCATCACAAAGACCTGTTCTTGAACTGAACATACTCAGTTATGGAAGGGTTGAACAAAAGCCTAGTCATGTCCTTAACACCCTCCAGAACAGAATATTCTACATTCAAACAAAAAAAAATGTAAATAGCCTCAAAAATCACAAAAAGTTTTAATTCACTATAATATAATTTAAAAACTTCCAAACACAACTGTAAACAAAGAGTTACACGAACCTCCCTCACTGTTAACCCTTCCAAACTGCATGACCACAACAGGAAGACCCTGATAAGATCCTCTCAAAAGCTCTTTGAACTGAGCAACAAAGACACCCTTCAACTCGCATTCCAGCCTTCCTCTAAACAATGGAAAACATATAATAGCATAAAAAAATCAACAAATAAGCAAAGACAAAGGGAAAGAAATTAGACGTGAAACAAAGGGTACCTCTCATCGGTGAGTTCGATATGAGCAACAGTTATCAACCCCTCAACATCATCAGAGACACACTCGTAATGCAGGGCAGTCAAGAGACCAATGAAATCTTTTGAAAAAATAAAACATGAAATGATAAAGCAAACGATTGATAAAAAATAAGGAAAAACAAAGAAACACAAACAATATAATACTCACCAACCAAGCGAGTAGAATCAAGCCTTGGCCTGTTGATCTCATCTGTCTTGGACAAAGTCAAGCCATATTGATGAATCAGAAAGCTATCATCCAGAACAACCCTTGTACTTAAGCAAAAGGTTATCTTGTTCCTGTTTCAAGTTGCAACCGAACAGCTCATGCTCTCAACAACTTGGAAAGTGGTGATGATGTAAACTGAATGCTCAAAAAACAAATGACCTAAGAGATGAACACATTGGTGTGGAATGGTTGCCTGTATCTTGTTGCCCTAACAACCAAAAAACAAAATAAAATCAACAAAGGAGAAACCCTAGCAAAAAGCAAAATAAAATGGAAAAAAAATAATATTGTTGCATGGTGTGTAAACCCACATCAATATCAAGAAGGATCAGCTCAATGCTACTGATTTTTTCATGAAAGAAACTACTCTCAACAGTCCATTTCCTTATGACACGGACCTTGATCCTCCAGTCAACCCTACCAGTTCTGAGAGACATCAAACCATGAAAAGCAGCCACCATTTTCGTGATCTTGTAAAAAACTGAGATGTTTGAGCGAACACTGAAGTTTTTTGCAAAAAAAAGGGGAAGGTTCAGGCATAAACAGTTAACACAAGAGATGAAAATGGAAAAAATGCAAAGACAGCCATGGAGCAGAAACGAAAATGGTGGTGTTTGAAGGAAGTGTTGTCTTGGAGATGAGTGGCTTCTGATATATACAACAAAATGTATAGACACCATGAATTAATGGACGTGAAAGACTCATGAGGCAAAAAATAAATTGAAAAAAGCATTAAAATGGTATATTTTTAATGTTTCTATACTGTAGCATGGAAAAGGTGGGAAAGAAGTGACATGTAGATTGATCAGATCTTGTGGATATGCATCCAAAATTGAATCAATAAATAGGTTAAATAATAACCCATCTTAACTGTCATTGCTATAATTTTACCTACCTCACATATTTTTAATTACATTATTACCAGGGAGATTAAATACCAATCACACAATTCTTATCAACCAAACAATCTTATGTTAAATATGGATGAGAGGCATATAATTATTTTCTAATAAAATATTATCGATACATACCTTCAACATTTAAACGAATCCATCGTTTAAATAACCAATCTTCGACATAAATACCACTAATTATATAGTATATTTTACAATATATAATCGATATATAATCGATATATATTTTACAATATATAATCAATATAACCAATCTTGTGTGTAATATTGATTAGATCATAATTTTAGTCCAAGAAACACGTGATACCACATGTAGAACATTATGAAACCATTAAGTTTACTCCCTCAATTTGTACATATTATTATTACATACATATAACACTTTTAACAAATTTATATATGTATGTACACTTTTTTCATTCTCCTCAAAAGAACATCCTAGTTTCATAAGACTTCTTGTCAACAAAAATAGGTACTCCATCCGTTTTTAAATATAAGCAAATTTTGATTTTTAGGTTCATTCAATTAATGATGTATGTGGTTTATATTATAGACCACATACATCATTAATTGAATGAACCTAAAAGTTAAAATTTGCTTATATTTAAAAACGGAGGGAGTACGTTCATAAGACTTTAAATTTAGTTGCTCAAACATTCTTCAAAAATAGGTTGTTGTTGGAATATTTAAACATACCAAAAGCATGAATACAAAATTATGGTATATCATAATAATACATTAAATGTGTATCTTGTATGAATCAAATTATCCATTCGATGTAATTAAACAAACTTGATAGAAGCCGTGAGAGAAGTTAGGATTGAGAGTTCTTCTCTCCCTTGTGTGTCTGATCTAACCTCGGGAAGGGAGAGAAGAACTCTCAACCCAAGCCTCTCTTATGGCTTCTATCATGATTGCTCAATTACTCTATTCTTATGATATGCCATAACTTTGTATTTATGATTTTGGTCGATCTCTGTTAAATATTCCAACACCTGTGAAGAGAATTGAAAATGAAAGAACAACACAAATCACTATTGCTTCTAAGATACGAGTCAAATGAGAATCAAATTAATTCACACTGACCACATAGAGAAGCATATTAATATTACCAACAAGCTAGTATCCTACTAATGATAGACATTTTTATTTTATACAAAATATTTATTTTGGTGACAAGTTTTTTTTGTTTGAACCGCAAAATGTATTTTGATTGATAGAATGAGATAAGTACAATTGGTACTGCAACCCACAAAAGTGAAGTACTAGGGTACTCAACCAAACAAAATACAAAACTATCTCCTAAAAAAAATAGTAATACAATTAGGGTGGCATTTAGCCTGGGAAAGTAGAACTTTTCCCACCATGGTGCAGTTTATGTTTGAACCATAGATATATTGATTAAAATATTCAACTGTTTAGATCAATTACCAATCACCTAATAAATACTTTTTGGTTGTACACATGATACAAAAAAGAAGACCCCACATTGCCTTTATTTTATAGAAAAAGGCTCCACGTTACCTTTGTGTATGTATTATTTTTTTTTTTCCTTTTCCAAAATGTGAACCTGGGCAAAAATTATTTAAAATAAAAATTAAGTCATCTTCTCCAACCCCTTTTTCCATCTCATCTCAGTCACATAATTTGGAAAACTTAGAAACACTAAGACCGAGAAGAAATATTTAATTTTTATTACTTTAGAATCTGGTGCAGAAGCTACTTAAAAGCTTATCAGAATTTTAATCTTTACTACTTCAGATGCTATTTGTTCCAATTAGAGGACTCTTATAAACAATAATGTTTTTTCCTTTTGAGAGCAACTTGGTAACATGAAATTGAAGTCCAAATATGTCTGATAAATATTAAAGGGAATATTAGTAAGCGATGAGTATTGTTTACAAGTAATTATGGCAATTAATGGGTCAAGAAGACTCGTTGGCAGCAAGGAATTCAAGGTGAGACCAAGAGCCATACTCCGACGAAATTTTTGGGTGAAAAAGTTACCACCAATATGTAAATGAGAAAGATCATGCCCTAACTTCAATGGTATAGTTCCAAATCTGAAGAGAAAACTAAAATACCCAACTCAAAGAATGTTCTTTATAACAGGCAATGACAGTTTGAAGATTGACCTTTAAACAGAGACGCATGATTTTTCTAAGAAAGGATATTAAACTGAGAAGATAGATAGGTGCTGATTACTTTTTAATAAAAGTGGAGGTGTATTTGTCAATTTCAATGTTGCAGACGTAATCTATTAAAATATGTTTTCACACTTTAAAACAATAAAAAAAGGAAATAACTCACAACCGGGGGAAATTGCCAGCTGACAGTAAAAAGTACATTTTCCCATCATGGGAAACTAATTCTCATTCCCAGGTTAAACGACATCTACAATTAGTACTACAACCCACAAAACAGGGTGAAGTACTAGGGTACACAACCAAACAAAATACAAAACTATCTCCTAAAAAAAGAATAGTAATTGGAAATTTGCTATAGATACATAAAATACATTAAAAAAATGTACTTGAGCTTACTAGACCAACTTCGTAGAGAAAATCTCAGCAAATATGATGAGCAAAAGCATTTGATATACGAACAATTATCACCACACAAACCAACATTGACTTGTCTATTTGTCCATTTTTCACAAATGAAGATCACAAATTAGCTTCTGTATCATGGCAAAAGTTAAGCTTGAAGTTGTAGACGAAATTCTATAATTTTATTCAAAAATAAGTATTATATAAAATTTGAAATTCAATATAAGATTGTAGACTTTTTTCAATATAGAGTTTGGGTAGTATAACCGTTTGAGCTAAGAGATAATGAATTAAAGGTTTTAAATTCAAATTCAAACGAAGAAGAAAATATAATCTAACAAATAATTACCGATATTTTTTTTGAGGGAAAAAAAAATATCGGTTCAAATAATTACCGATATTTGTAATTAAAAAAAAAAAGACTTTTTTTAATTTATACACATACTATAAGTTCAAGTAGAAACTAATGAAACAATTAGGCCAACTCAATAAATCATCATCCTTACCCAAAACATATAAAAAGAAGATTTACACGTAATATCTGTTCTATATCTAACCATCACTTTCATTACTCCTACCATCATTTTCATTGCTCCCTACAAACATGGCTTTCCATGTTTCCACGGAAAGTAAAATGGACCAAATATCCAAAATTAATTAAAGATGGCTCAAACCTCATCTCTCTACCTCGACACTCTCAATCTTAACAATGGAATGCTGAGCATCTTAGATGGTCAATTTTTATGGAATTTCTTTTGAGTTTCATACACTGTTAAAAAATCGGCTCATAATGCCACATCATTCAATGAAACTTATACCCATTTTAATGCAATAGTGAAAAATTATCCAACATTTAGACAACTCAAGTTATCATATTGTTTTATATTTGTATTCAATGTTATTCTTTTTTTTTAAAAAATAGTTTAGTGGGTAGAACTAAGTTCAAGAGGATTGTATTCAATGTTATTCTATTATACAATATCTTATTTAAAATACTTCAACAATTTTTATGATATTCATTTTTCTAAATCATGGTTTATTCGATGAGTTGAAAAATTAAGATACAGGTTCATCAATGTATAAAACCTCTATGACACTCTCATTGAAGATGTTTTTACAACACTCTCTTAATGTTAAACACATTCTTCTCACGTTTTTAATGGATATCTTATTCCCTTAGTCAACAAATTTCTAAATACAAAGTGTTTTATTCCACACCATAATAATTGATCTGTCCACTCAAAAGAAAAATTGATATGTTAGTAAAAAAAAATTATATCAAAATATCACTCAAATTTTAAGGATAACACAATAAAAAAATATGATAGAAACATACAAGAACTTTCTCTTTAAAATAAACTTAGAAAATGAAGTATAAAAATAGTTAGAAAATGATACTCAGACTAATACCTTAGAAAAAAACATTAGATATCAAATAATTTTTTTCTTCCACACATTAGATGACCTTCAATCATCTTAATACCCTCACTTAACTGACAAACTTGCTTCATAAACTTCATCACTTTAAGATACGAGATATTAATTTATGCAGCCGAACACGATGATATATTGATTTTTTTTTAGATAATATTCCTACAAATAATTATTAACAAATTTAATCCTAATCATCCATCCAATTTGAAACACTCTCCTAGTACTAGTAGTATGCAAGTGAAATCCAATTTTGGAACAAGTTTAGCACGCAACTCAATCCTCTCCTCTAACTTTATCCATATCCTATGTAACAAACCTAGTCACGTCTTCATCATCAATCATTATTACTGTTGCTACCATCATTTTCAAATTTAGAAAATAATTAACAAACTGATAATATGCTTAACCATCAATTATGACTATAAATATTAATTTAGTTTATCTTCTAATATTCAACACTAGAGACCAAAAAACAAAACATTAGTATATGACACTCTCATTCTTCTGTTTCTTCTAACACATCAACATGAGAATTGATCAAGAAAGTGCTGCAGTTTCATCTTCTAGAAAACATCTTGTTTTTGCTTATTACATTACTGGTCATGGTTTTGGACATGCTACTCGTGTCACAGAGGTAAAAAAATTAATTCTTCTCAATTCATCTCAATTTTTGGTTTTTCATTCTTTTTAGCTAAATGGGTCATTGGATCAATATAAAAAATTGAATTTTGATTTCGGGTTTTTGTTTTTGGCCAATCCAATTCATGAAAGAGGAAAATTTTGATTTAAAGGGATCATTTTGTTATGATTTGATGTTATTGAAATTTTGAATTGGAATGAATGTGTAGGTGGCAAGGCATTTGATCGATGCAGGACATGATGTGCATTTGGTAACTGGTGCTCCTGATTTTGTTTTCACATCTGAAATTAAGTCTCCTAGATTATTCATTCGCAAGGTCAGTTTGTGTTTTGATTCATTCATTCATTTGTATTTTTTTATTTTAAAGGATATACAGTAATGTGAATTTTTAATATAAAGTTTCATTCTAATAGCTTTGAATCACAGAAACCGGACACGACAATGACACAAACATGTTGACACCGATGATAATTTGAAAAAATGGCATAATGTGTCTAGGTCGTGTTGGACACATATGCGTGTCCGGCACCAAGACACACCTAATCCGAGAAGTGTTTGTGCTTTGTAGGTTCGTAGTATAATCAAATTATTACTGTTGAGTATGTTTTTGATAAGGAAAAAGTATTGGCTAAAAAGTATTAGTCAAATCTCAGTCATTTGATTGATCTAATGGCTCTCTTGGTCGTTAGATTACTCTAACGACTGAGGTTTTCTGGAGAGGATCCAAGTCCATAGTCTAGAGGTTGGATCGTCTCTATTATGCTGCTGCAGAGTGCAGAGTGCAACAGCTTGGAAAAGATAGAGAAAGAGAGAAAACACAATAGGTGCTCTTAGCTGGGGGTATGTTCATAGCTATGAGAAAGAGTGAGAAAAAAATGAGCGAGAGAGGGAGAGAATTCATTAGATGGATAAGGGATGTAAAGAGACTTGCCAGAGAGGGTCTCCGTCCTTAAAGCTTATCATCGTAGCATTGTGGTTTGTTGCTTGTTCAGTGAGTTTGATTTTAACTGTTGTGGGAATTAGTATTCTCAGACTTTCACTTCAGTGTAGTTTGAGTGTAATGCTTTATTTTACTTAACAAAGAGACTGTTTTTGAAGCACTTATTTGTACAAAATAGGTGCTTTTGGACTGTGGAGCTGTTCAGGCAGATGCTTTGACCGTCGATCGCCTTGCTTCATTGGAAAAGGTAATTTGAAATGTCATTGCAAATTTGATTGTTCATAGCTGTAATGCTTTGAAATAGTTTTATTCAACAACGTTTCTCTGTGTCGCTGATCCCTTGCTTTGTATTTGGCTATGGTAGTATTCAGAAACAGCAGTGAAGCCCCGAGCTCAAATCTTGACATCAGAAACCGAATGGCTGAACTCAATCAAAGCCGACTTAGTGGTATGTGAAATGCCCCTTGTTGATTTGAAATAGAAACAGTAAGTATATATAATTAACAAATAAGATTGTTTGAGCGGATGCAAGTCAAATTGAAGGAAAACCATCATATGACTAAGGACCAACAAGCAGAAAAAAAAATGATATTGTGATTTTAATTTCTGCTTAGAGTAACTTTGAATTGATTTGAGAAAACAGGTCTCCGATGTTGTTCCGGTTGCATGTCGTGCGGCAGCAGATGCTGGCATTCGCTCTGTCTGTGTGACAAATTTCAGGTAACTCATGTAGACTATCATTTTTCCTTCTTAGTGTTATTTCTCTTTGGTTACTTAAAATCAATGTGCATGGTAAAACCAACATAGGAAGGAAGTATATACACTAGTATTTTTCAATGATGTTATTATGATAGGAGTATATACTCTTCATTTTTTTTCGTTCTTTATGTGTGTGTCCGTGTCTTTGTGAAGTGTCTGTAATACCCTCATTGCATATCTTTGTTTTTTCAGTTGGGACTTCATCTATGCAGAGTACGTCATGGCTGCTGGACTTCATCATCGTTCAATAGTTTGGCAGGTGACAATAATCTTCTTAATATGAAGTTGTCTTGTTCCATTGTTTGTTCTTTTGAGAGAAATGTTAAAATTTGCTTGTTCATCTTATATCAAATGATATTTTGTTGTTCTAATCATATGAATGAGACGTGAATCAAATAGCATAATTTGTGCTCTCTTGATAATCCTCGGTCTTTTGTGTGTTGGTTGGCTTATTGCTGAAGCCAGTCATTTCTTTTGAGTGAGAGTTTCATTACTGTTTGTTTGTGTTGATATTTGTTTATAAATAACTGATTATGCCCAGCATTTAGTCTTGTATATAATTAGTGGCAAATATCGATATTTTACACTGATGCAGATAGCTGAGGACTATTCCCATTGCGAGTTCCTTATTCGTCTCCCGGGATATTGCCCAAGTATGTAAATGTTTACATAATTTCATGTTCATAACCTAGCATTATTTGAGTGCCGACCTTAATTAATGATTAACTTGAATTGTGGCATCTCCGATATTTGCAGTGCCTGCTTTTCGCGATGTTATTGATGTCCCTTTGGTGGTGAGGAGGCTGCACAAATCTGCAAAAGAGGTACTACCTCCCAAACCACAATGGATCTATTCCATAGTGTGATTTAACTCCTAATCTACATGCTTGGAATTTCGCTTGTTGAAGGTAAGGAAGGAACTCAACGTACCAGATGGTGTGAAGCTCGTTATTCTCAACTTTGGTGGCCAGGTGATTGCCTAGATCCCCTCTTTTAAAACTGGAATTTTATAATAGTTTTTACATTCATGGATGATAGAAGATGCTTCTATTTGGCATCTCATCCCTTCTTATTGTTGTATTACTCGTGCACTTGAACTCTAGAATCAGTGTTGTCAATCGCAGATCGCAAAAACACAGCAGTCTGTTCAAACTCCGCTATGCAACAGTGTTATAGCCTGCTAAAGCCACTGTTTGACAATATTTTGAACTAAATAATATATTGTGGAACAGTAACGATTTGTTCAAATTCTTCTATGTTACAGCGCCATTATTTAACAACACTGTCTTGAGTGCTGCAATTTTGCAACAGTGTGTTTTCTTCATTTGAATCTCAGATTGGTGGCATGTTTTGGTTTTGCTTCAAGGTTCTCATAAGTCAATTTGGCAAGCTTGATTACTAGTTTGGTGGGAATGGAAAGTATTTCAACAAAACAATGGCTACATTGTATTCATATACTCTCCGACATTATTTTAGCTGCGATTACAGGGTTTTAAAACTGCACCTGTGGACTGGTCCGGACTCATGTGAGTCCGGACCAATTGTTGGCATAAGCAACTCGTGTGAGTTATGCGCTATGGACTGGTCCGGACTCCGGACAAACATATGGCATCATCCCTTGAGTTGGTCTTGCATGCTTTAGATCTTCATATCCTGTAAAATCTGTAGTGCTCATATTCATACATCATTCTATTTACCATCTTTGTTGTCACATCATATGAATTTGTAATAGAGTCTTAAGTTATAAGAAAGATATTTGACAGGATTATTATTGCTAGCTAACACTACTTTGTTGTAAACCTTAAGTCATTTATAACTTGATACTTTTCAATTTTATCTCCAATATGTTATTCTGTCTCTGATTACTCGTCTTATCTCCAGCCATCAGGATGGAAGATAAAAGAAGATTTCTTACCTTCTGGTTGGTTGTGCCTGGTACTTCTTCCACCATTGTTTGTATCATTGTTTCGTTAAAATGCTATTCATTTATTTTGATCACAATATATTTGGTCATATCTAATTTTTGCTTTCATAATCAAGGTTTGTGGTGCATCCGACAACGCGGACCTTCCGCCAAATTTTAGGAAACTTGCTAAAGACGCATATACGCCCGACATTATTGCAGCATGTGACTGTATGCTTGGTTAGTATGAAACTCGCATAATTGCAAATATCAATTAAGTGTAGCAGTATATATAATTTGCAATTTTTATTATTTTAGGAAAAATTGGATATGGTACCGTTAGTGAAGCCTTGGCATACAAGTGTCCCTTTGTCTTTGTACGCAGAGATTATTTCAACGAAGAACCTTTTTTGAGAAATATGCTTGAGGTACTCTATTGACATTTTCTGTATAAGTTTTGCTCTCCTCTTTAATTTTTTTTTTTAACTGTCAAAGGTCTTACAAGATAGTAACCATCGTTCGTTTTTTATTTTAGTATTCTCAATGTGGTGTCGAAATGATCAGGAGAGATTTAATCACCGGTCACTGGAGACCTTATCTTGAACGTGCGATAAGTTTGAAACCCTGCTATGATACAGGCATCAATGGTGGTGAGGTATCATCTTTTTCTTTTATTAACCAACTCATTGGCACTTATTTTTTAGCACTTATCACATTACCTCTATTTTGTTATTTGAACTGAAATATTAAAGTGTTTATCTTTTGTTTTCTGGATAGTAAACATCTATGCATAAAAAGCTATTGTGTGTTCATATTCTTCTATAGTTGTTCCTTTCCCCGCCTTACGATCAGCGTTTTACGTGTCAACTTTGAAGCTTCTATTTATTTCCAAAAGAGTTGATAAATTGGTTAATAAAACATTTTGAAAATGCAGGTGGCAGCTCACATCCTTCAGGAGACAGCTTTTGGAAAAAATTATGCATCGGATAAGGTAAAGGCCCTGTGATTGCTATCTAGTTACAGTGTTAGTTTTTGTTAATTTTGTCATTGATTCGTTTTCCTGAAAATATTGCAAAAGTGTTGAAACTTTTATTTTCATTTCAAATTTTACTTAACGGCGTTTAGCTTAGTGGAGCGAGAAGATTGCGTGATGCAATAGTTCTTGGTTATCAACTCCAAAGGGCCCCTGGCCGTGATATTGCTATCCCAGAATGGTATGCTTCCGCCGAAGACCAACAACCTGGTTCGCCTGTGAATTCTGGAGGCTATGCATTTCATTCGTGAGTGTCAATATTTTTTTTCTTTTCTGTGCGTATAATTTTCTTGGTTGTTCCTTAATAGGAAATATAACTGTCATTTTTCCCCCATTATTTTATTTTTCTAGGGGCATTGAAGATTTTGACATTCTTCATGGAGATGTTCAAGGTCTTCCAGATACTGTGGCATTCTTACAGAGCTTATCCGAGTTGGTTGTGAAGCATACAAAGAGAGAGCGCAAGGCTGCAGCTAATCTCTTCAATTGGGAGGTCTTAATCATTTCATCTCAAAATCAAAATTTAAAAATTTAAAAATTTCTTTTCTCTGAACTTGCATCTTTTAATGGGAACAAGATACCCTAATAATGATAAAAATACCGAAGAAAATGTGTTATTAATATTGACTTGTTATGTCACTTCATTACATAATCTATTAACTTCAAATACTGATTCTTGGTAAAATTGTGACAGGAAGAAATTTTTGTTACGAGAGCTCCTGGAAGGTTAGATGTAATGGGCGGTATTGCTGACTATTCTGGTAGTCTTGTCCTGCAGGTTGGATTTTCTGTCCGCTTTTGATTTTGATTTTCATTGCATTTGATTCCATACAGTTTCAACGGTCATCTTTTTCATGTAGTTTGACATTTATGATAATAACTATAGACTCATGCTGTAGAATTTAGACAACAACTCACTTTTTTTTTCTCACTCTTTTGCAGATGCCAATTAGAGAAGCTTGTCATGTTGCTTTGCAAAGAGTCCATCCGAGTAAACATAGACTGTGGAAACATGCCGAGGCCAGACAGAATGACAAAGGAGGGCCTCACACTGCTGTCTTGCAAATTGTATGTTTGAGAACGTATAAAATTTCCACATAATACTTTCAAATTAACTAACATTAACAACTATTAATTGGAGTTCATTCATATAACAATGAGGCATGACAAATGAATAATCTTGATAAATAAGATTGCAAATTGATTGGACACCGTCATCACTTTATGAAGATGATAATGACTTTTCATAATGTTCATTTTCACTGAATCTGGATCACGTCAGGTATCATACGGCTCAGAATTAGGCAATCGTGCCCCAACTTTTGACATGGATTTGTCTGATTTTATGGATGGAGGCAAGCCAATCTCATATGAGAAAGCAAGAAAATACTTTGCTCAAGATCCAGCCCAAAAGTCGGTAACACTAATGCATCACTTTATATGCATAAGCCATTTTCTCACGCATTCCATTATGCTAATATGACCATCGACTAACTGTCACAGGTGGGCAGCATATGTTGCTGGGGCAATTTTGGTCTTAATGACTGAATTGGATGTGAAATTTGAGGATAGTATCAGCATGCTTGTATCATCTGCGGTCCCAGAAGGGAAAGGTGTATCATCTTCTGCATCTGTCGAGGTTGCTAGTATGTCTGCTATTGCAGCTTCTCACGGTAATAACACTTAATTTTAATAATAATTTACGATGACCTAACCATTTATTTTTGGAAACTTAATTGTTCTCGTGGATTACAATGGATATTCAGCGAGACAAATTTGTTTAAAAGTATTTGACGTCTCACTATTTTATAAAAATAGTACAATTTATTTTATCTTTAATTCTGAATGTTATGAATACTTAAACATTATTAGATCTATTTTTCTTCCAATAAAAATGTTGATTATGTTAATTTCTGTCTTTGTAACTCAGGATTGAATATCGGCTCAAGGGATCTGGCTTTGCTATGCCAGAAGGTTAGACTCTATTCAATATTGTGATCAACATGGAATCCCTGTGTTATTTGTAGCATGCATGTTCACTTGATTTAGTTTCACTCATTCTCTTACAATTTCCATCAGGTGGAAAATCACATTGTAGGAGCTCCATGTGGTGTTATGGACCAGATGGCTTCAGCATGTGGTGAAGCCAACAAACTTCTTGCTATGATTTGCCAGGTTTGCATCATTACAAGCTGCAAAAATCAACGCTCTCTTATTATTTTATTTTAGACTTCAGACTCGATATGATACTGTTTGTTATTGATGCAGCCTGCAGAGATTGTTGGCCTCGTCGAAATTCCCAACCATATCCGGGTTTGGGGAATTGATTCCGGAATAAGACATAGGTTGGTTTTCTATATATATCTTTGTCTGCTTTACGGATGTTAACTATTTTTTTGTCAAAAAGTCCTTACCTATTGTATCACAAAGAGTTAAGGGTATCATTGGAAAAAGACAAGTGATTTCAGCATAAAAAAAATTATTTTTGTTTTCTTGGTATGCGTAAATAATGTGAAAACAACACGTAAGAGAGAACAGAAGTTGGTTTTATAAGTTGTATTTGAAAGCAGCGTGGCATGTCCCTAAATGTTGTATATTTCAGTGTTGGAGGTGCAGATTATGGATCTGTCCGAATTGGAACCTTTATGGGTATGAAGATGATAAAGTCAAAGGCTTCCACGGAATTGACTGAGATGAGTGCTGCAAATGGATTGAACTCCGATGAAGTAGAACAAGATGACATAGAACTACTTAAACAAGAAACTTCCTTAGATTACTTATGTAATTTAACACCTCACAGGTAAATCTTTTTTTCTCCTTTATTTGGAAAAAAATGTTATCATGATTGCAAACAATTTTTTATAATATAATTTCGTATTATAATATGTAAATTCGATTACCATGCTTTACATTTTGATGTGAATACAGAATTCCTTCTTATAATTTTTGTTGGCAGATTTATGGCTCTTTACGCTAAGACACTTCCTGAAACCATTGATGGTGGTCAATTTTTGAAGGAATATAAAGATCATAATGATCCTGTCACTATTATTGATGAGAAGCGTACTTACGTAGTGAGAGCTCCCACATTACATCCTATCAATGAAAATTTCCGAGTCAAGGTTAGGACTTTATTCCAGAATTTAATCGGTCACAAGCAACTGATTGTTTGTTCTAACTGTTGCATCTTTTTACCTAATTCCTTTGCCATAATATGGTATGCAGACCTTTAAAGCACTTCTGACATCGGCAAGTTCGACTGATCAACTTAACTCTTTAGGAGAATTGCTATATCAGGTACATGTACAACTTCAGTTGATCAATGCAATGTCTTAATTTCTTATACTCTTGCAAAAGTTAAAATGAAAATCTGATACTAGAATTCAAAAATACAAAAAATGTAAAAGGAGAAAAATAATCAAAATATAAACTATCATTTGCAGTGCCACTACAGCTACAGTGCTTGTGGACTTGGCTCTGATGGAACAGATAGGCTTGTACACTTAGTACAAGAATTGCAGCATAGTGCAACATCTAAAGCCGAAGGCGGTACATTATGTGGAGCCAAGATCACTGGTGGCGGTTCAGGTGGAACGGTTTGTGTAATCGGTCGAAATTGTCTCAAGAGCAGTGAACAAATTTTTCAGGTATTTTTATTTTATTATGAATTTATCTTACTTTCATTATCTTGAAATCCTTCATATCTCTTTCAGGCTAATTGTTTTTGTAGTTTTCAATCTTGAATTTTATGCCTCATATAGTTCCACTGTATGAGACCTAAAGTTGTGTCTTTCTTGATGACATGATTTGGTTTCCAAGACATTGAAAAGAAAACTCTTTTCCATTATATTCTTTCTAGGTTTAAATATATTTTTGGTCCTTGCAGCAAATATATCATTTTTTTCTTATAGTTTTTGTACTTTGTTTGTTTTTAGTCAATGCCAATATACCACGTTTTTTTCGTCTTTATTATTTTGTTTTAATCCATGTAAAATTTGATAATGTTGGAATTGGACACTAAAATATGTCCAGTATTCATTTCAGTCCTTATGGAGTTCATATTTGAGGAACTAAAATCAAATGTTGTATATAGTTTTATACCGATCAATTCCAACATAAACACATATTTTACGGACTTAACAAAACAAAAGGACTAAAAGTAATAAGTGATATATTTTCAAGAACTAAAAAATATTTTTTGTTTAAAGGGATTAAAAGCAAAAGGTCCTTCTTATATTACACATTCTTTATATTACACTCCATGTCCTTCTTTATTGAACATTCAAACAAAGTCATAGTAAATGAGTCTTCATGGAATACTAGCATTTAAAACCCTGCAATAATTTTGAATTTCAGGTTCAGCAGAGGTACAAAAAAGCTACTGGTTACTTGCCTTTTCTTTTTGAGGGCTCATCACCCGGTGCAGGGAAGTTCGGCCACCTGAAAATTCGCCGGCGAGCTACCCCAAAAAAAATTGACAGCGTTGGGGATGTTAATGCAGTCTTGGCAGAGAAGAAAAGCTGATCATGGCTTATATTTAAGTATCTTACAATAATTTGTACAGTAGGGTAAATTTTTGAAGGACATTCATTTGTGATATTTTCAGTCATGGCCAGAATAGAAATTGGCTGGCTTGTTGGAATAAATGTAAACTGTGAAGCAAGGAACAAAGATTATTTTGATAGAAGCTGTTCATGGAAAAAAATATTGGATAGTAATAATTACAAGTATGACTTTGTATGACTTTGGTGCGAATTTGCAAAGTAGACCTTCGATCCTTTGACCATTCATATTACTTCTAAAAGATGAGAGGGACTTTTTTTTATGAAAGGTGAATGGTTAATGAATCTAACATGTTACTCCCTCCCTTCCTCAATAGATGACATATTTAACAATATACATTATTGACTTAACATACTTTGACCATATTTTTCTACTAATTCACAAAGATAAATAATATCATGTAAGATGTTGTTGGATTCGTCTCAATGAATATTTTTAAAATATTAAATTTTCATAATTTTTTTTAGTAGAGAATTGAAGATATCAAAGATAAAACATATGCATTAGTACGTATGTCGGAGTCAACTAGGTCATCTAATATGAGACGGAGGGAGTAGTAATTACATTATTTACTACAACACAAGTGCTTCATTATTTATTTGGTTTTTATGTCAATTTTCAATTTCAACGTCCCCTTATTATTGTACTAAAATTAGATATTGTATATTAAAAATTGTACATTTCATTTTTGAAAGAGATAAAAGTTTGTCGTCTTCAAGACATAATTCATTATGGCAGACGTTAATATGACCCTTTTAAATTGCATGAGATTTCATTAATTTTTGAAATTGTATTTATCAAACTATGTTTTTTTGTCAAATAGTTCGATGACTATAATTTTACCATGTAAATAAGTGAAAAATTCAGAGTTTAAACATCAACTCATAGTATATTTCAATTAATTGTTTTTATCGACTAAGCTATGTTGACGGAAATAAAAAACATCCATTAAAAAATGGAATGATTTTATAACTTAGAATTTGAACTTAAATCTAAAAATATCTTATCTTTTTGAAATTAGCAAAGATATCTGGATGGCATGATGTGTGGAAGTCAGCATTTGTTTATATGGAGCAACTGACACTAAAGAATTCAACCACAACATGTGATGACCTTGTACTTCCTCAAAATAATTGATTCAAAACTTTTCCCAAATAACAAGACATGTATTGTAAATTAAAACTCGTGAACCGCGCGTGTTAAGTAAAAAAGAAAACCATAACCTCGTGACCGGCGAGGAGTGAGATAGTAACAAAAATCTTTGATTGGTTTTGTCCGACAACAAAAAAATCATTGTTTTTGATTGTTTCCATTTTGAGTCAACTATGAAACACTCCCATTCCCACTTTGGATTTCGTGCAGGACGCTGTAACAGATCAGGACCGTTCAAACAATCCCACAAGCTATAGCTAAATATCTTATCTTTTATGACTTTCATCCTTATTCACATCTAAACACAACAAGAAGAAGCAACTACCATAGCAAAGAAGAGTGAAACATGGAGTACACAAACAGTGATGATGCTACAACTGAAAAACTCATTGAAAATGGCAATTCTTCTTCATCATCATCTTCTCAACCCAGAAAGGGTGGTTTAAGAACCATGCCCTTTATCATAGGTACTCTACTCTTTCATCCGATGATTTTACGTTTCAAGTCAAGATCCAACGCTTATGATAAAAAAGATTCATTTTTGTTGATAATTTTGGATGTTTTGTTTCTTTTTTCAGTGAATGAGTGTCTTGAGAAAGTGGCAAGTTATGGAATAATGCCAAACATGATATTATACTTGAGGGATGATTATAACATGCCTATTGCTAAGGCTAGTTATGTTCTTTCTACTTGGTCTGCTATGTCCAATGTTTTGTCCATCTTTGGTGCTTTTCTCTCTGATTCTTACTTGGGTCGCTTCAATGTCATCACTATTGGCTCCTTTTCTAGCCTTCTTGTAAGTTTCTAAACCACTATTTCATCTATCATATCATATCATATCAGAATCCAATTATTCCGTGTTCGTGTATGTCCTATAGATTTCCCCGTTGTTGATTGGAAACTGGAAACTGATATTCCAAAGGAACGATTGCTAAATTACAGTATTGATTTTGGAATCAATGACTGAAGAATATGAACTTTCAACCTTAGTCTTTGAAATTTTCAAATATTTGTCTGTCGACGCAAGAACGAATTTTAGGAGGAAATACAAAATTCAAGTCCTGGCTACTAACAACTAACACTTGGCTATGTTAAATAGTTTTACATTGGATGAGATATGATCTGAGAATATGTTTATAAGTGGTGGACAATCCTTAGCTTATAAGCTAATTTTTATAGGATGAGTTAGGTCTAATATAAAAACTAAGATGATATCAGAGCCTATCTAAGATCTGTTGGGTCACCAGCTATCAGGCCACTTTTGGCGCTCTTCAGATGTCAAGTCTTGGGCGCAAATGGGTAGGGGTGGGCATGGTTCAATTCAGGATGAAAACTGAACTAAACTGAACTGTTTGCTAAATTTAAAATAACTGAATTGTTATTATTAATACCTTTGAAAAAAATATGAAAAAAACAAATGAAATTGAATTTTAGTTACCGAACTGAACTGAACTGTTTCGAATCGAACTGAACTGTTTTGAACTGAACTATTTCAGTTCAGTTTCAGAACTGTTAATAATGGTTCAGTTTTTTTTTTGGTTCAGTTCAGTTCAGCAGTTCAGTTCAGTTTTTGGTTTTTTTGCCCACCCCTACAAATGGGGTGTATTAAAGATAAAAGTCCCACGTTTTGTAAATGTCTAATAAGTTTCTAGACATAAAGACTAATATGATCAATGTTTGAAGTTTTTAGGGACTAAAGTGTGGATTTTGGATTATGCACTAAATTTGTAGGTGGGGATGAATTTAGGCCTTTGGGAGTTTGATTCAAATTTGGGTGAATACATTAATTTATAGAGTAA
>Ga0228711_1003929_pt1 | contig 23070 bp, 19 predicted proteins | sample MedpolnodulmetaG_2_FD_177996 | JGI IMG/M metagenome (GOLD analysis project Ga0228711, IMG submission 177996) | Root nodule microbial communities from Medicago polymorpha collected in Santa Monica, California, United States - brown nodules | ecosystem: Host-associated > Plants > Roots > Nodule...
GGGGGATTAGTCCAGAATTTTTTCACTGGAGGTATAACCTTTTACATAATTTTATGACAAAAAACTCAGAATAACCAAGTTTCTGATCTCTACACGTTTTCATATTCTAAAAATGTTTTATGATTTCTTCATGGTCAATAATACTATAAAAATCATCTCTATATGTATCAATGTATGTAACTAAACATTAATTAAATCATTTATCTCCCATATGATTGTGCAACCACCACTGCTTAAAGAAACAAATAGACTGATTTCAGATACACACTTACACTGTCCAATTGTTGTCTTCGACTTCTTTGAAGAATAACCCAAGCTCATGCACTTTCGTAATGAGTTAGGATCCATTCCCCCACCATCATCTGCATAGGAAACATGTGCTCAATTAAATTTATTGCCAACAACTATCATATCAGGCCAACATAAATTAGTAAATTACTACAATAGTAGATATTATGCATGTTTGGATAGCATACCTAGAAAACATAGCACTGGTGAATTATCCTTCATGTTCTCAAGCTTGTCAACCTTAACAAAAGTTGCACCATTTTGAATCTAATAGTACAAAGGAAAATTCAGTACTACTCCTGCTCTATGAAAACAGTAATTTTTTAGTAGCATTTTAAAAAGTTCTGACATATTGGCAGGCCTTGATCAGAGGCAAGAGTTGCAAGTTATTTTACAGTTTTAAGCAAAGCAAATAGTCTCCGACATTGTTAATTCAAACTAAATATATACGTTTATGTGCCATTCAAAATTCAAAACTACAAAAATATACTTAACATTCCATTTAAATTTGTTTTTCTAAAAGTAGAAGTGAGTATCAATTGCTCTAAGAACACAACTTAGGATGCAGCAGCATGTCTGACATACTATGACCCAAAGGGAGGTAGAATAGAAAGTTGCCCACAGGATTACAGATCATTTGAAGTCTCCAACTCCAAGTATGTCTCCCAGCAAGAATCCTACTCAGCTAGCTCCTGGATGCAAGGTAGTCAATAGTGCGCTATAGTGGAGCGGTCGTGGGCTGTGCCAGGAATGGCTATAGCAGAGCAGTTTGCGATAGCTGGCGCCCCAAGTGCTACAGCGGCGTAGCGGGCTCTGATCCGCTATTTTGTTGTAAACGCGAAAACCCCAAATTCATCCTAAATTTTAAACCGTTTCGAGGGCAATTTGGGGAATTCGGATTAACCCTAACAAAATTTCATCTCAAAAACTCTTTCTCTCTACTCTTCATCCATCGCCGCCATCCATCAAACTACCACCACCGCCGATTATAACCCTAACCCTTTCACCTTCCTCTGTTTTCTCATATCTGTTAAGTTTCATGGCTTTGTTTTGTTCCATCTCTCATTCTTTCTATGTCCTATCATCTCTCATATGTTTTCTTTTTCATTTTTTGTTCTGAATCTATGCTATTTTTCTTTCTATGTTTTCTCTTCCTTTGTTCTATTTTTCTCTCTATGTTCTGAATCTCTTCTTCTATTATGTTTGTCTTTCTGTGTTTTTCTTCTTCTTTCTATGTTTTCTTTTTCTTTCTGCTTTGTTCTGACTTTGTTCTTTAATCATTGGAAGGACTTGAATAATAAGAATTGTGTTTTGATTTATGAATGCATCATGAGGTTTTAGTCATTTGTTTAATTTTATTTCAAACATACGTTTGCTTATACTTTAAAGTATTATTCACGTAATTTCTCCAAAAAAATGATCAAATAGTGGTCATCCCTTACACGCTATCCCGGCATCCCACTTTTGGGGTTGGCTGCTCCATGCCGCTATCCGGGATTGACTACTTAACCTGGATGCCATGGACCACCTAGGGTGGAATGATCACCAATCATGACTACTAGTCAAAGGGAATTCAAAACCAATGAATATGGGAATGGGAATTTTTAACCAATCCTTCAACCTCAACCGTGTACTAATGCCAGTTTTAAATGTCATAATCATAACATAACACTAAGAGCACTTATGTAAGCAACAAACATTCAACAATATTTTTCATGTTGATTAACGGGTACTGTCTCGCTACTTAGAAAAAAAAATTATTGACTTGAATCATACCTCATCAACAGCATTATCCACTAGCTCAGCAATAGCTGCCAATAATGAGAGGCATGTATTAATAAAAGACTAAAGTAAAACATCAAATACCAAAACTCTGTCAATAGTTGTCACAATAACATTAAAAAAAACAAGTCTTCATCTAACATTGATAAGAGAGCAATAAGATAGTATAAACCCTCTTCTATTGGCTATCCAAAATCACCTAAGAAGCATGTTGAGATCCCACCAAATTAGTACTTAGGTTTTAGCAGTCCTCATTCCCTGAGCTAGCTTTACGGGTTGAGTTAGACCTAGACTAAATTCTAAAATAGTATCCTATATCTATTATTCGGCCATCCATATGTGTCCATGCTCTAGATATCCAATACTAGCCCCTCATTATCAATATAGAAAATACCCCCAAAATCACAGTAATGGACTTGGACAGCAACTTCAAAGTTTAATCAATATGATATGAAGTCTTTTGACTTCTTCGGTGCAGACACAAGAGGGGTGTCAAATGATTGCCATTGCCTGATGGACATTTCAAAAAGCCTGAGAAAGTGAGAACATACGTTGTGTCTTGTGTCAAGCTCTGACATTGCCAAGCAACCAAAATTTTGAGTGGAACTATCAGAAGGAAGGTCCAGGTTTCTATTACACTTGGTTAGTTGGTTGATAATGTTTGTCGCTATTTGATTATCTGTATAAATTCATTTAGTATCCATTGAATGTGACACCATCATCTAAACACTTTCTCTAGCTTTTGCTCTCCCCCTTTTTTCATTCTAATACCTAACATAGTATCAGAGTCTTGCTCTGCATGGGCGACCAACATTTGCCGAAGATTGTCATATCAGCTCGACGATCCACCACTTCTCCCATGCGGGTTGTGCCATCAACGGCCTCCACTTCGGCTACATGACCCATGTGAGCCCCTCCAACGTTAACCTCTTCCATAACTATGAGGAGAGGAATAGACAAACATGCCAACATATTTATTGTAGCTCTTTTGGCAGGGGCAATGACATGAACCTACCAACCAATTGTAATTCAGGGTCTTCATTTCTCAACCAGCTACCCCTCACCATGAATGCGATAATGCCCAATCAGCCATTCCAAATAGTCCAATCACCAACCAATCCTCCACATGGTGGGCGACATCCACTGTCACATTGTCTTCCCCCTCTTCGCCGTCTCATGCTCTTTCATCATTAGTTGGAACTTGGAAACCTTGCTCATTTGACGGTTTGACCTTTGTCGTTGGTAACACCATCTCTATCTCTCTTTATATTATATGGCCAACATGAATTTTTTTTGAAAAAATCTAATGACTATCTTCTTACCAAACAAATAATTGCATGCCAAACAATGCCCAAAAGAAAAGAAAATAAGAAGAAATTCACATTGCATTTGGATTTAAGTTATAAAAATTTGGAAATTGGTTTGATTTATGAACATATTTCGAACTCTATGAGTTGAATTGGTTTTACAGATCAAAGGGATTCCAAAATAAAAAACCCAATAAAAAAAAAAAAATTCCTATATCCTATTTCAAAACATTTAGAGCAAATAATTTTACTTACTAAGTGCATGTCTGGTATCACGGTGAGTTTGTCGAAATCCTGGTAGCTCACCGTGATCCCATGCACTAAGTTGCCAATCAAATTAATTCCCATATTTTGAAGTTGAATTGGTTTTACAAATCAAAGGGATTCCAAAATGAAATAAACTCCAATTTCAAAACTTTTGAAACAAACAAATTCACTTACAAACTTACTTAATCAAAATAATTCCGAAACAAACAAACATTTACGATGAGAAATAGAAATGAGGTAAAAAAAACACACCTCCGAAAGCCCATTTATGAGAAGTAGCATTAGAATGAAGAAACTTAGGATGAACACGTGCATGATCCAAATGACCTAAAAAAAGTAAAATCAATAAGATAACAAATAAGAATGTAAGATACAATAATTAAAATGGAAGAGTGAAAAAAGGTTGTAATGCGAATACCTTGAGAAGGAGAAGGTTTCGAAGAAGGACCAGCAACGTAATCACCGGCTTTCCAGAAACTTTGGCTCTGAGAAACCACCGGAGGTGAAATTAACTCCGGAGGGTTTTGTTGAATGTCGCTCATTGTGGCGGAGGTGCCGTCTTCGTCGTCGCTGTCGAGGTCGACGACGGGGATGGCGGTGGTGTTTTTCTCTGTTTTGGGAATTATGGACATGAAGGAAGAACGAACAAACAAGGTGCTACACTGAGAGTGGAATGATCAACAACTATGTACTTTCGCTTGGTTTACTTGCACGAAGAACGAGTGAGCTATTCTACTTTTTTTTTTGCTCAAAATAAATAAATTCTATTATTCCGAATCGTAGGTTTTAAATTGGTCTGTTATGTTTAAAAATTTCAAGTTGGTCCCTTTGTTTTAAAAGTTTTAAATTGGTTCAAAACGTTACTTACATTTAAATAAGTTAGTCTCTTTCGGTTTAAAGATTTGGGTTAATAATATAGGTGATTGAATTTAACTTATTTAGAAAATCAATTTTAAAACAGTTTTTTAATTTTTTTTATTAAACTCAATATCATGTCGCAAAAGAGATTAACTTATTCCAATGTGAATATTATTTTCAACGAACTTGAAACTTTTAAAATGTAAGGGACCGACTTAAAACTTTTAAAACATAAAGGACCAACTTGAGACCTAAAATAAACATAAAGGATCAAACATGCACCTAATAATTAGTATACTAGATTTTTTATTTTTTTTTAGGGTGAATAAATTGAGCCCATTTAAGTTTTACGTTTCACATAGGTCCTTTAACTTTGGCTTAACGGAGGTTGATAGAAAGGACCTATCTGAAACAAACTCGAAACTTAAAGGACCTATCTGAAACCTTATAAACTTAAAGGACCGATCCGAAACAAATTCGAAACTTAAAGGATCTATCTGAAACCTTAGAAACTTAAAGGATCTATCTGAAACAAACTTGAAACTTAAAGAACCCGAGGAAGTATTTGGAATTTTTTTTATTAGAACTTGAACAAGAGTAGCTATATGTCACATCATTGATCATAAATTGTGTGAATGAGGATAATGAACAATTATTTTCCACTTTGACAAGACTGTAACCAATAGATTTATTTTTCACAATAAATCAACAACATTTTTACTGAAGAATATATATCTCCTTACATTAAGCTTTCTTTGTAATTTGTTTGTGCAAGTTTCTTTCAATTGGAGATTTGGACCAATTTGATGGTGAATAAAAAAACATAATTTGCCATAACAGCTTACTTTATGCACAAAAAAAATAAGAATTAAACTTCACTCACATTCTCATGTTTTGCACATAGTAGACAGAACAATGAACTTTCTATTCTATGACAATAAACCTCATCAAACAGTGGTTACATTAGGATCCACTCCTAACTTGAACCTGTTTTGCACCATACCTCAACTCACACAAAAACAAAAATCACTCAAGCCAATTCCATTTCCTCTTTCCCACCAGTGCCCATATCCGGTTAAAAGGCCGGGGACTGGTCATCTAAATTCACACACAAGGGTCCAAATTTCATTCAGACCCTTGTTTTCAGATTCACCTAGCTACCTATCAATAATTTACACAACCCCTTCGCACTAGAACTTTACCTATAATAACTGCATTTATTATGCATTCCTATTTCTTGCGGTTTAAGTAACTGCACTCTACACGTAAAACAACATTTCCTTAACTAGTTAAATGATTAACCCCTCCAATTTGTAGTAGCAGGAGAGCAAATAGCTTCAACTGATAACCGCTTCATCACCCTCGGACAAGGATCTTTCCCAAAATTGCTGTTTGATACAGTAACTATGCATCTTGGCTTCCCTACACATCTCTGTGAAAAAAGATGCAAAAAAGAAAACTAGTTAACTATAAGTCAACGTAGTGGATTGTGAAATCATTTCAAGAGTATGTGGTAAATCACCTTCTCTAAAGTGGCATAGGATGTAGGGGAATGACAAGCTCCTTGCTCGTAATTACCGCAAGTCCCGAGAGGAGTTCCGAAGCTTGCAAATTTAATTGAAGTGATGGTCTGGCCAGGGCTACATTGCAAGTGAACCTTTGGTGCACGGAATTCTTCGGACTTACCGTAGCTATCAATGTGCCAATTCTTAATATTTGTGTGGTACTCTGACACATCAGCGCAGACACTGCCCACTGATCTCTTTACAAGTGAAATCTTTGAAGGATCTCCACCAAGTTCCTCAAAAATAACCAATAGGTTTTGAGTTGGCTTCAACCATGATCGAGGGACATGGTACCTGAAACATGTTATACGAAATGTGATACAATGTATTATGCTGGATCCAGATTTCTTAATGAAATCCATGCAAGTCGAGACGTACAACTCGGACTTCAAGTTTGATAATTTTCAAACATAAAATCATAATCGTTTGATCAGACAGTAAAATCAGAGAATATGAAGCTTATTTTGTGCTTCAGTGAGCATTGCATGCTTTATTTCTGAATATGATAGCAATTGCAGAAGCTACAAAATTAGCGATACTTACCATCGTTGGGTCGGTTGGCCACAACCGAACTGGCACTTCTGAGGTCTAAACGACCCGGCATAGTTACAGTCGTTGCAATTACCATTAGCGAATATTGTCCAGTATCTTCCAATACTCTGTCCATTAATCCATATTTGACCTTTACCCATACCCTCCATATCTAATGCCAGTGGTTCGTCTCCTTCAGGTGCATCAAAATTAGTCTGCACAGTTTACAGATAAATTTCATATATTTTGAAAATAGTATTTTGTTTCAGTCAAACTTGTGTACAATTGTTTTTCTTTAATCTTTTTACCCTGTGCCATGTCAATGGTTGATTTCTTTGTACAACTATTGCTGACTGCATCCACTCAACAGACGAGATACTATTAGGAGATGCAAGATTCATAGCCTCTCCTTTCAGTCCAACCTGCTTGTAAGCATTTCTTAGTAAGAATTTTTCTTTAAAGTATGTAACTTAAGTATCTAAAGCAAGAATATGCAACCTGATAAGTCCATTTCTGTTGTGACAAGTCCCATTTTCCCCGGTTGAGTCCATGGAGTGCAACCGGACCTAGGATTCCTGTGCTCCACGACTCAAAATGTTCTCCCACATTCTTTGATGACAAAATATGGAAAAGAATTAAGTCAATATATTGTAGTCAAGACTCATGAGCAGACAAGGAATCGAGCCATTACTGATTTATTTTATTTTTTTGCCAAGTTAGACGAATATTAATAGTCAACAGCCTAGTTACATGGCTTTCATAATCATAGAAAGGTCAAAATGAGTAAACTTGACCACAAAATCAACAACTTCTATTTATAAATCTCAACATTTTCTAATAGCATGATTTATAAAGTAAAAGAGAAAAGCAAAACTTACAGGAAGTCCAACGGCAACACTAAGCAGAGCTATTCTGTTTGTTCCGGCGCGAAGATTTACCTTGCTGGTATGCATGAATCTCCTATACTCCCTTGTTCCATAGGTAGTACCTGGTTTTAATCAGGCATCACGTTTACTTTCAGTAATCAGCTAGAATGAGGTACTAAACCGAAGGCAAGTAAATTTACATACCAGAAAGTTGACCATTAATGAAAACATGCACAGCATGGCCTTTGGACTGAACAATGAGAGTTGGGAGTTCACCTCCGTGTAGAAAGGATTCAGATGAACCTATATCAACGCTGAAGAAACATAGACATGAATTTTTTTTTTAAATGCTGAAACCAGTTATAAGGTTGAAGAATTCCAAGGGTAAAGAAAATCAGGCTTACCTAGTTATATACCAAAGATAATCACTTGCATCTCGTGTTACATTTATCTGTTCCAAGAGACCTGGAGCAGTGAGTGTGAAGCTATCATCCAGAGAAGTAGTAGTATCTTCATCAAAACTCTCCCAAGAGAACATATGAGTATTTGTTGGTAACATTTGCATTTGAGATGTTTGCACTCCAACCTAAAATATGAAGTTTCTATTATTATTAAATCATGTTGAATGGACGTGTCAAAGGGGAAGAAATTGTGTCTGACATTTTACATACTTTTGCTGTATTAAAGACAGAATTTCTACAATCGGGGAGGATGCTGACGGACCAAGGGGGTAAACTATAGTGCATATTATTGAAAAGCACTCTAGCAGCGGATTTTGAGTCGTAGTTTGAGAGAAAAGCAGCACAATCTCCGGATTCCGTAGAGTATACATGAGCCTGGAAAAAGTTACATATCCGTAGGATCGGTAAATAAGCTAAACACGCGTGATTGGCAAAATAATTTTGAATTGAGTTGAAACCTGTTGAGAGCTCCCTAATGAAGTAACAATTGGGTCGGTTGAAACCAAAGCTCGCTCGCACATCTTGATAGCTCTATGAAGCTCCTTTAGATGACCATATTTTGGCTGCCTAATCAAACCTGCATTGTTTTATAACAGAATATAGAACTATTCAGTTAATAATCACTACTGTAGTTTGAGATACTGTGCCGATAATCGAATCCCAACAAGCACGAGCATTTGAGAAATCACATATCTCTTTTATTTATTGTAGTAAAATTGTTAAAATTCAACAGTAATTTCTCACCATATTCATCTAGTGGAGCATCATAGTCATAACTAGTAGATATAAAAGGGCCTCCTGCGGTTCGTCCAAAATTGGTTCCTCCATGATACTACAGGAAAATGCAAGACAAATTAGGCTAATTACACTTATAATAGTAGGTGCCAGTTTTTATTTTTTTAAGCTATTTAAACTAACTAACCATGTAGTAGTTTACAAATGACCCTCCTCTTGTTACAAATTGAGCAACGGCAAATGCTAAATCTTGTACAGGTCTTTTGTGAATTGGACCTCCGAATTCTGTAAACCTTCATATTTAAAATTAAAGTTATGTAGGATATTCATTTCTTTATTTTCAAACTTTAGTGTAATGTGATGATAATGAACAAGCTTACCAGCCACTCCAAGCTTCAGTCCACATTGTAGGCTTATAGGGTCTATTTGGAGTAAACTTGTCACAATAGAAGCCATTACATGTGTTTATCTGTAACCACATAAACAAAAGACATTAGTTTAACTAACACATTAGTTTAATAGATGGACAAATGAACCACATGCTGTGTTTTATTTTCTATTTTTTTTTATAGATATATCTCAGAAAATTAAAATAATACTCCCTTCGAATCCTATTATAAGTGTCACTTATGGAAGAAATAATATCATCTCAAAATGAATGTCAATTTAAGTTTTAAATGTAATATTATATACTTTTTTGCATGTTTAATCTCCTATCAATACTTTATGCACCACTCTGAAGTCAATATTTTCCACTTTACATTTATGATAATGGAAAATACATGGTAAAATTGTTACACTCATAATGGGATGGAGGGAGTAGAATAAGGAGTAACTAAGTGGTATATCATGGGTAAGTGTTTCATTTCATGTTACACAGCTTTCAAGATGAAGACTGAGATTAGTATACTCACCACTGGATCTGGTGCATCATCTTCCTTGCACATCACCCAAGGAACTCCAGTTCCCATCTCTACAGCCATTTTGGCAGCCCAATTCACATAGTTTTGGCCAACAGTACCCTGTAACTTACTTTGTGCTCCATACTCATTTTCAATCTGAGACAACACATTGCAAAAAATCATCATTATTTCTAGATCTATAGTGACAAGTTTCAAATTGGATAATGTACAGCTGACTTTATGGTTCAGCCGGCCGTAGACCGTTAGATCATGACAGAGACCGGATACGCCATATAGCCGATCGTAGAGGATCTAGTCTCGACAAGTTTTTAGTCACTAGTATAAGCTCTCAAAAACTAAATGAAAATTAGTAGGTTTAAAATATAAGTTTATATATAAAAAGAGTAACCTTAGAAAATTCACCTGAGAGAGAATGATAGGGCCACCCTGTGATTCAAAGAGCTGTTCACTCTTCATCAATCCTACAATCTTCTCAGTGAACCTTTGCATTTCCCTCTGCAACACAATTAATATGTCATAAATCTAACAAAAACAGTTTATATTTTAGGAAAATATTATATAAATAATAATTGTGTATGTGAAAAGTAAAAACCTTGAAAGGTTCATTGTCTGTTCTAAAGCTTATGCCTGGAACATACTTCAGCCAAACTGGAAATCCTCTGCAAGCAAACAAACAAATAATATTTGAAAATCACAAAACACTCTCAAAAAACACTACATAAGATAAATACATCATACTACATTTGAAAATAGAAACTATAAGATTTAATATATTAAAATATTATAATTTAATATATAGTTTAGAATTATGATAAGAATAAATATACATTTAAAAGAAACAAAGTAAAAGAGTAAGAAATGGAAGGTACCCAAAATTCCATTCAGCACAAACATAAGGTCCAATGCGAAGATGAGCATAGAGTCCAGCTTTCTGAATTGTCTTTATGAATTTCACTAGATCATACCTTCCTTCAAAATTGTACTATATTTGATTTGATTGCATGCAACAAAAAAACATTGAAAATCAGACAAAGAAACACAGGTTGAAAACAAAAACAGAACAGAACAAAAACAGAACAAGTACATTGCCAGGAGAAGGTTCATGAACATTCCAAAAAACATAAGTTTCAATCACATCAAGACCCCCTTCTTTAGACTTTTGAATCAGATCTTCCCACATCTGCACATAATTCTCAACAAAATCATAAAATGTTACAAAAAAAACTTAAGTTTCAATCATAATGTTATGTTACAATCTTTGTTTTCATTTGAAGAAGAAAAGTAAGAGATTATTACATCAGGAGTACTTCTAGGATAATGTATAGAACCAGAAAACAGGATTCTTCTTTGTCCATTGATAAGAATTGCTTTTCTATCATATGTAACACTAGAGTGAATGAATTGTGAGACCAAGGAGAAAACCAAGCAGAATGTGAACAACCATTTGGAAAACGAGTTAGTTTCCATTGAAGGGGGTGGGAATAGAAGAAATGAAAACAGAGGTGGGGGGTGTAGTTTTTATGATGATGATGATGAGTGATAGTAGTGATTTTGTGTGACAGTGAGATAGCTATAACTAACTAATTTATAGTTGTACTGAGAATGACATAATGCGTGGCTGTGATTGTGATGAGAGTTACTACCAAGTGTACTGGTATGTATCTGTCACACAGAGAGAAAGAAAGAAACAGTAAAAATGTGTAAACTCTTTATGGTGTCAGCATTCAGTATTAACAGAAAAATGGAGAGTGTAAAGTGCTCTCACGTGAATGTAGTAATAAAAGTGAAAACAACATTAATGAATGGAGATTAATTTATTTGTTTTACTAAAAATGTACAACGGTTATTTAATGCTAGGTAATAATATGTATTATGTTAGTATGAATATGATACATCAATCAATATGGTGTAATAAAGTTGATAAGTAACTAAAATTTTCAAGTAGGTAGTTAAAGATTCAATGTAGAGTGTTATAAATTTGATTCCATTGATAAAAAAAAAAAGATTGGTTAAACTGAATTTTAGTATTATTGGCTGATGCAAATAACATGTTCATCCTAGTAAGATGACACGTAATGTCAGCACCTGAATTGCAAACTAGATCTAGAACATGTTATGTTATAAGTACTAAGAACACGTTTAATAAAACCAAGTCAAATGACATACTACTACAGTATAGTAGTATTTCATACTTGTAACAACCAAAATAATCGTCGGTCGAGCTTAGATAATTAATAAACTCTACTAATACTAATAAATTGTTCAGAAAACTTGAATTTGATTTAAGTGATACAATTTTTAATCAAATTTTATTTATTTTTCAGACTAAACTCCAAACCATCATGGTCCATTTCATGTGGTTAAGACCAAATATAAAATTGTTATCGTAAGTGTTACAGTTTTGTGGTTTTAGGCTTTTAGCTATGTACTCTACTTAACCAGTCTTTGGGAATTTTTACCTGACAGGCACATTTGGAATTCTGAAGTTAAGACAGTGGTGCAGGGTTTGACCAGTGAATTGTATTTGTAGTATTAATACAGTTGTTATTTACTATAATTAAATCAAGATTAAAAAACAGTAAACAGAAAATTGGAAGGCCTTGTGCTCCTACGTTGCAGATTTCATGTGAACCTTCCATAGTGTGCCTAAACTATTTCAATAGTTTGTTGTTTAATCCAAAATTTAATTCAAAGATGCTGATATATATTTATGAACAATCTTTACAAATGAAACTTGATTGTATTCAAACACTTCTAATTATTACTAGTATAAGAGACTCTACTTTTCAAAAGTGAATCTCCACTTTTTTAAGAACAGTAAAAACCCACAATTAAGGAAAAATAAAGTATCATCATATTCATATACCTAGTACTTACACTTATGAGCATAAGTTTATTTTATAAAAGAAGTAGCATATCATATTTTACGCTAGAACTATCCGTTATGGCTTGAGTAATTAATCACTTTTCATGGACTCTAATAAGTTATAGTAAGTCACCAATTAAGCATAATAATGTGGTTTTGTTGGTCCAAAATTCATAATATCTTTCAAGAAGACCCTCCCAGTACCCCCCACATGGGACATGTTTGATTGTCTCACGGAAGCCACCCAGTATAGTTCAGGCTTCAATATTAATGATGTTCAGGAGCTAAAATAAATAAATAAAATTTAACGGGGTTCATATTCTAATTGATTTCTTAAAGTAGTACATCATATTATATATTTATCTTTTTTCTTTTAATTTAAGCTTTCTCTAGTGTTCAATTACGGCGAAAACAACGGAGGGAGATTAAGAATTGGAACCCAAATGATGTGGGGCTTAATTAACTTTAGTCTGTTAATCTAAAATATTGTTGGTCACCCACTCCATGTCTATTAATGTTTTCATTTTCATGTACTAGTTGTTGATTATGTCTATTTGGGCACTGCACATTCTAAAAAATTTCACTTAATTCTCTTAATCTAAAATATTACATGCCAGAAAACTTTAGGAGAATGATTTCATTTTTTTTTATGTTTCTCTTTATAGGATAAATTCTGACTCCAATATGGTTGGTCCTCTGAGCTCCACTTGTGAACCAACAAAGGTATCAGAGTCATGGGTCGATAAGGGTTCGAGCGGCTCTTTGTGTCGAACGTCTTTCTGGAAAGTTGTTCAGGCGACATATTTTGTTGACCAACAACAATGATGGTACAAGTACAAGTGTATGTGGATGAAAGAACTTATGCTTTAAGAGTGAACATCAAGGTTTTATAACTCGAGAGCTTACCTCAACTCGTTTTGCCTAGGTAAACTCAACTCGTAAACTCGACTCAAGAACTCGTACGAGTTTACATAAAATTAGAATTATGTAAAATTTATTATATAAATTATTTATATAAGCTAATATAATATTGTAAATAGGTCAATAGTGTAAAATATGACTTACTTACAAAGACAAATTATACCAAACTATCATTATAAAACATTATGCTCAACTTAGCATCAAAATACAAAAATTAACGCACAAAATCATAAGTTTTATAAGTCTCTAAGCCATCCATAAAAGCAAGTTCACAAGTTTCTAAAGTTGTTTATAAAACTATCCAAAATCTTCGAAGTCACAATCTTCGGTGTCGGAATCAGTTTTGAGAAGAATGTTAGGGTTTCAGTTTGGAAAACGTTGATGAAAGAGAAGAGCAACGTTGTGTTGTATGTTTTTGAGAAGAAAAAAAAGAAGTGTCGCGCGTTCATAACACTGTGATATTGGGCTGGGTTTTAAAAATTAATTGGATTTTAATTGAAAGCCGGCCCAAAACAAAAATAATTGTTTTTTAAAAGGTAAACTCGCAAATTTGGAGAGTTTACCCAATTTACCGATTTTAAGCCTTGTTAACTTAGTCAACTTTCTGATTTTACCAAAAAACGAGTTTACACCCGAGTTTACGTTTTAACACTCGATTTGCAAAACCTTGGTGAGCATGATAAATTGATGGGCTCACGCTTGAGGGGCAGATTGTTGTGTAGCAAGTGAGAGTTAGAAGTCCCACATTGCTTATAAAAATGGAGGTTGAACACCTTATAAGTGAGAGGACCTTTAAACCCAATGCTTTTAAGGTTTTGGATTAAATTGTGTGGTGTTCAACTCACTTGCGTGGTTCCTCTGAGTTCAATATGGATGATCCATCAAGCTCCCATCGTGATCCAACACTTGCGTACGATATACTAAAGACCTTAGCTTATATATAGAGTGATAGCCAACTAATATTCTCATTATTCTGAAATGGATCATCATGACATTCACTCATATTTGAGCTTATACCGACTAATTAATTAATACATACTAATTATAATAAATGGTTTAAATATGTTTTTAGTCCCTATAAATATGTCAATTTTTTCGTTTTAGTCTCTCTAATTTTTTTTTAAAACTTTTAGTCCTCCAAAAAATTTGCATCTTCACTTTTGGTCTATTATTTAAAGTAAACTAATATGTATAATTCATATTTTTAAATAAAATTTTACAGGAAAATGTATAATGTTATAAGGATCTCTCCCAGGGACAATTGATCCCTCCTTATCAAGTGAGCTAAGCTCACAGGGACAATTGAGTATGATGTTTCTATAGGTTTGTAGGATGTTAGTTTTTAATCTTAATTTCTATTTCCTTATTAGTAACTTAAATGAATATATTTAAATAAAAAAACTTAAATGAATATATATTTAAAAAAAAAACTTAAATGAATATACGGACGACGACAATTAAATTAAAAGAATAATATTAGCTATAAGATCCTATAAAATATTTGATCAGAAAGATCCTATAAAATATATGTTTGTAGATGAAAAATAAACTATTTGATACAACAATAATACATCCAAAGAAGTATGAACCGTGTTTTTTTTTAATAAGAAGTATGGACTATGTTATTCTCCTATCAAAAAAAGAAAAAAAAAGAAAAGTATTGTCTTCATAACCTCTAAAAAAAAGTATGGTCTTCATAAAATAAAAGTATGGACTTTGGATTGTGATTTTAAAGAAGTACGGCTTATAGATTCGGTGTTGTACGGTTGTTTACGAAATCATTGATAGATATGTATATACTATTAAAAAATGTCACTGTAATAAGTTTTCGAAAGACATTTGCTAAATATTAAAAAAGAAAACAATTCATAAGTTTTACGTAAAAAAAAATTGTTTTTAAAAATTTTAATATGTTGAATACACCATTTTTAAGTAACTAAAAAAAATACACCATTTTTAAGATACAATTTTTTAACAAATGTCTATAGACATTTGTTAGTATTTATCTATTAAAGAAACAAATGAAGGAATGAAGAAGTAAATGCTCTTACGAGACTATAAAATATTCAGATTAATACTCCTACGTCTTCAATTTTATGACATTCTAACAAAATATTTTTGTCCCAAATTATATGTCATTTCATAATATTAATAAAGAAATTAATGCTTCATTTTCTATTAGGCAATTTACTATTTATTACTCTATCATTTTCCAATTTTTTTAATTTATTTTTCTTATACCATTAATAAAGTATATTTTTGTAAAGTCACTTGTAACTTCTCTTCTCCATACAACATTAGTTATATTTCTTAATTTTTATGAAATTAATTAGATGTCTAGCAAAATATGACATTCTAGCAAAAATATCTTTGTCCCAAATTATACTCTTTTGCCAGAATCTTTGTAACTTCGATAATTGAAACCTGTGGGAGAGTTTATAACTTTTTTTTAGATCTTGCAATGTTTTTGAAGAAAATTTATAACCCTTCACATAATGTTTGTAAACATGTGGCGATGTTATAGTAACCTTCTTGACAATATGAAGCTTGTAGAGAATTTATATATGATAAAATGCCTCAACCAAACCAATGTTTAGACATAATCTTAACTTCCTGATAAATTGAAAGTTGTGGTAGAGTTTCTAACACTTTTTGAGGTCTGACAATTTTTTGAAGAATATTTATAATTTATCACGTAATGTTTGTAACATGTACCAATATGATCATAACATCTATGAAGATCTGAAGCTTATAGAGAAGTTATATGATAGAAAATTCCATGACCAAACCAATGTTTAAACCTTCTCAAATCAAGAATCACCGGAAGTTTTACACGATGTTGTTCTCGGGAAAAACTTAAAATGCGTCATTGTGATTTCTCATCGATGATGAAAATTTGTAGGGTTAAAATAATGCAAGAGTAACAATTTATGTTGAAGAGTTTGCAACATTTTCTAGGATCTTGTAACATCTGTTTAAAAGTTTATAACTTCTTACTTACTAGTTATAACTTTTGCCAAGATCTTTGTGACTCTCTGAAGAATTGAAATTTGTTGTGAAGTTTATATCTCTTTAAAGCTAACAAACATATTTCCACTTGAGAGTAAGTTGGCAAGCCTACTCTCACTTCATTTTATCAAAAAATCAATTTTATCTATCTAAAACTAAGTGGGAGTAGGCTTGCTAACTTACTCCCAAAGTGGGAGTAGACTTTCTAACTTACTTCTAAAGTGGGAGTAGATTTGCTAACTTACTCCTTTATGTTTTTGAGTGGGAGTATAAAAGGTTTTTTTGGTCAAAAACAATTAGGGCATGTTTGTTTCCTGGTTGTAAAAATCATTCCCTGGAATATGAAACTTACAAAGAAGGGTTCCTATGTTTGTTACAAAGTTAGAAAATTAATTCCCGGCTATAAAACATTCCGAGGAATAAAATAACTTCCCATTTCCCATGTTTTTATTCTCAAGAAAATGGGTGGGAATAAAATGTTCCCATGAACGTGGGGATAAAACTTAAGTAACCACCTAGTAGCTACCCATATTCCCATGTTTACGAATAATCTAAGGAACGTAGTAAATAATAACCAAATGCTTTTTTTGAAAAGTATCCGAGATTAAGATTCCATTTCTTAATTCATGGGAACATTATTCCTGGGTATAAATTTCTCATCCAAGAAACAAACGCTTGCTAACTTACTCCTTCATGTTTTTGGATGGGAGTAAGTTTTTTTTTGTTGAAGAATATATGTATTTGAGCTGATTTTTTCTCTTTCCAATTTTACCCTTAATTTAAAATATTTTATTTACTATTTTACCCTTTTAATAATATTACTTAAATTGTTAATTAAAATATAGTTTAATACCATTAAAATAGGAATCATCTCACCATAGAAACAATAATATCTATAACAATAATATATAAGGGGGAATGAGGGATTTTGGGCTAGATTTTTCATTATTTCAATTATAACCTTAAATAAGTTTTTCTATAATAAAGATATATTGTCGGTGTCTTTGAAAATGATAAAAAGTTTAAACGTTACAAGCATCTATACATATAATTTTAATCAAAATCTAACTAATTTTGATCAAAAATCTAAATTTCATAAAAATCTAACTAATTAAAATATAGTTTAGCCCAATAAAAAAAGTGGACAGATGGACATGGAGTGTAAGTTAACGCTAGTGTCTCATAATAATAGAAGAGCCGTTACATAATCACAATTTTTTTTGGTCATAACACCAATGACATATCTACATTTTTATACCGAACTACATATAAATAAAGACAGATTCTTATTTATTCACCTTTTATTCATGTGTAATGTAATTTAGGGGTGGCCCTGAGGTTGGGCGGGACTCGGGAGGAGCGGCAGTCCAGGGCACCTTATTTTAGAGGCACCAAAATTATTATTTTTACTTAATAGTTAATACTGTATATATATATATATATATATAAAATTTGGTTTGATTAATTATATTAAGAATATATTTTTAGAAAACTTTGATTTTAAATGAATCTTTTCCAACAAATTTTTTTGATGAAAACTATTGGAATATTAAAATATCACAATTTTATTGTTTCGTTCAGAACACAAAAAATCTTAGAACCGACCATCATGTAATTGTTAATATAAATAAATGTTTATTCAACCATGTGTGTGTTAAACAAGTTACATGTATAAAAGATTCTGTCAACAACAGAAAAGAAAGTTAACAAAGATTGGGGACCAAATGTTTCAAAATAGCCTAAAGAGTGTGATAGACCCAAATTGAACACTACCACGGGTAGATAATATGAAAGGTAGAGGAAGCTACGACAAAGCATGCATGGTTGGCTGGTCCATGTGAAGCATGGTGACTTAGGTATATTTTGTTGTTGGGTCCACCACTAATTAGCGTCGGTGCACGTGCCATGCATGACAGTTAGTTCACGGTAAAGATGCTGCGGCGTTAGCGTCGGTGAGATACTACGTTAGGTGAGAAGCAACAACAATCATCTATATTTGGATTTTGCTTGTTTTTCATTTGGAATATATTCATTCCCACGAGGTATGAGTTTGTACTTTGTAAGGTGTACCATGCTAACCAACCTTGTCATTGCCAAACTCAATGTTTTGCATCTTCATACGATTTTCCCATTCACCAATTATTGAAGTGTCTATAATATGGTTTTTAAAGATGGACCTCACTAGTCACTATTTGTATTTGTAGTAAAAAAACACATCTCCTCCAATCTATTTTACTAAAAATAGTGAGAGTTCAAATTTGAAAAAACAACATTTAAGCTTTTCTTTTTAGTCTATATTAGAATCACTAAATAATTAATGTTTAAATCTTTTAATTATTATTATTATTATAATCATCATCAGCATTAATCAATAATTTCTTTGTAGATTATCTTAATTAAGCAATTAATCTAGCTATTGACTAAAAATGGATATTGCACGGTAAAAAAAAATGGATATTGCATAATGACTTTTTAATTTTTTGTTGACAAAAATAAAATGATATTCATTCATTCAAATTGATTTAGTACATCGAATACAATCATATATTCGACATAACTAAAAACGTAAATGATGAACATGCAAACAAATTCATAACACTCAAGTTAATAGCATACAACAACAAAATGCATGAAAATAATATGATGAATATCAAAGTGATTGAAATACTTGACGTCAAGTCATTTATTGAATTTTTAATTGATATTTCAATAGGAACTAAACAAACACTACAACAAGACGAGAAAATAAATAACGTAACACAAGACGATGAACAACGCAATGTTGCACTCCGAGGACAAAATCACAAAAAGACACGATAAAAAACTTAATATGTGTAGAAATAACTTATTTAGATTAAAAGAAAGAAAAATTGTATATTAGTTCACAACTCAATCTAGTTGCTACATTTAGTCTGTATCAGTCAAACATTTGACTATACTACTAATCGTCTCAAAAGGAAATAAACACTTATAATCCATTGAGAAAACAATAATCATTAGAGGTCTTCCACAAGATTGATCTCCAGTGTTCTTCAATCCAATTAGTATCATCAAGCTGAGAACAATCTACCACTATTTAGAAAAATACAAGTTAAATTTGTGTTTAACCAACAATTTTTTTTCTTCAAATGATAACTCTTAAGTGAATCAATTCACACTATGATGAATCAATTCATCGATTGTAAGATAGCTAGGAATAATGTAGATAATAGCACACCAAGACGATATAAATCATGGTTTTAAAAGTCCAACTAGTCGTTGCTAATCACCTTTACAAACTCGGACAATAGCACACTAGGGACTCGATACACAACTCGGATAATGAAGATAATTCCCATGAGAAGGGTGTATGTGGGTGTTAGGTCCCTGTGGGTGTTTTAGTTGTCTTCAATTAGTATTAGTATGACGTGTCATTTCTAGATTTAAAGTGATGGTGTCATAGAATCTTACATTGGGTGGAGACTTTTTATTTAGAGTCGGTAAAATTTGGTGTTTCTACTTTCTAACTGTAGAATTTTGTACTGCCGTCTTCTTTGCGGAGTAGCTCAAGTGTGGAGTGTAAATGAACTTTGAATTGCCATTCAGTTAGACCATATATATTAATAAACTTCTATTTATCGAAAAAAATAATGTAGATGATAGCATGACTTGATCAAACAAAGATTATATCCAATACCAAAAGTATTTTAGTGATGCATGCTAATATAAGAATATGCAACTCAACATAAATAACTCTATTAATCTTTTTGTTGATGTGTAATTTAGTTGCTACCTTAATTTAATAAATAATTATTGTGGAGACCTTCCATTTGTCTCTTCACCAGCATCTTAAAAAGAAAAGTTGCATTGCAATGCAAATAAATGATTTTTGTTAGTCATTATTTTTTAGCCATTGCAAAACTGTTCATAAGCACAAGGGGAGACTATTTTTTTAATTTTTTTCGGTTCTAAAGGAGATGTATATTTTAACAAAGTGAACAACTAAGTTTCTTTGCACTCAAATAAGTTTGAAATAAACATCTTGAGAAATGATATTTGTACAATCATTTTAGTACAATATTTTGACAACTTTCTCTCTCATACTCACATTATATTTTTATTCTCTCTCTTCCTTTCTCTCTCTATTGTTTTGGACCAATGAAAAGAGAGAAAATAAAAGTTGTCATCAAAGTTGTCACAAATGGTTGTACATATATCACTACTCTAATTATAAATAATTAGACATAAATGTAAATTGTATATATGTTGAAAATGCATTTTGCAATTGAATTCTTACTATTATTTCATCAAAATCATGTTCTGCATCTTCAATTTAGATGAGAAGTCACAGTCTCTCGTACACAAGCACATATTTTCTCTATTTAATTAGTTGTTTGGATCATTTGACATATTCAATTATGATCATTACATTATTAATTAATATCCTAATTTCACCATGCTTTTTTTTTAAAGAATTTTTTCACCATGCTTATAAAACAATAGAAACACTCATAATATATTAATATTGTATTGATCTTATGCCCCATTTTTGCTTTTGCAACGGAATAGAGAAAAGGAAAGGGAAAAAAAATCAAAGGGTAGTTTATCACATGATGGATTGAAACGAAAGAAAGCAGCAAAAAGTTTGAACTAGGTAAAACTTCTTAATATAATGATTGAAAGCACATGGATAGAATGACCGTTAATGAAATGATAGTAACCACCAATTACTAGCTAGTTGAAAGTGTGGAGTGTGATACTATAAAACAAACCCCTATAACAAGCTTTGAGAAAAAGGTATATCATATATGATGAGGGAGATTTGGGATATCTTCATTGGCATTTTGCTTTGCCCTATGCTTTTATGGACATTTCTTCATCTCTAAGAAGACCAATATAAAACACCAGTGCATTTTCTTTTATTAGGCTTTTCTTTTCTTGTGAGAACACTTCCTTAACTAGTTCGTCACTATCTAGTACAATATTATTCTCATTGGTCCATCTTGTACATTTGTATAGTGCAATGTGGCTTTATATACTAATCAACGAGTGTTTTTTTGTCCATATCAAATCAAATTTATGTATTATGTTTCAATAGTTGGTCCATTATAAAAGTGAACGGAATTTAGATACTTTTGTCACTTTTTCGTTTTGGCGGGGACATGAAGAAATAGGTTTCACTAAACTGTTGGATGAATTAACAAATGGTGCCACGAAACAAGGAGTTTCACTGTCTCTAATTAGTGGTTTGTCACTTTGTGAATTTGCGTGAGTTAGGTAAAATGCAGCGCGTCCTGTTTTCATGCAACAAAGGTATACGTAAGACTGTTTTGTTTTTTGACGATATAAGTATACATGAGACAAGTATAAAAAAGAAAAAGGTATATAATATATATGAGACATTTATGACGTTATATATAACCAAAAAAAATCACACTCTCTTAGTGACTAGTCCTATTTGATATTAATTTAAGTTAACATAACAATTAACAACTCAACTTTATCTGTATTATTATTTAATCATTGTCCCATTAAACGGTTAACGGTGTAAAGATATGTACCTTAGACGACAATGAAGGTAGTTCGTCTCTCATCTCTACTTCTCATTGTCTCTAGAACCCTAAAATCTATGTTGTTCTTAATTAATCACATATATGCCGATTTGTATCCACAATTATGTTTGTCTTGTTAAAATTGTAACAATTATTTCTTTTTTGTTTTCGAAATTAACTTGGGTAAAAGAATTCATAACGTCCATGTTCATCTCTACATATTTTCCCTCAACAAAAATATTTTCAGTTACTGAAAATTCACATTTGCAATATTTATTTTCAACTCTAACAAAAATTATTAGGTTAAAAAATCTAAATATATCTGTTTATTTCTTAATAAGAAGAAAATTATTTTGTTTTGCAATAGAAATGGTACAATGGAGTCTAGAAGTTCTAGCTCAACTGACAAATGTCGAAATTGCAAGGTCGGACGTCGTGACCCGGGTTCGAATTCAGAACCTTACAGTTGTGTGTGAGTTTATTTTCAGTGGTTTACCGCTTCATCTAAGATAAAAAAAAATGGTACAATGGATAACATAAAATATCCGAACAAAAGCAAGTAGCAATCATTTTCCATTTCAAATGCTTGAAAAAGGTAGAGCATTCAAATGGATAAGAGCATGACATACTTGTGTAAGAAGAAATTCGGTATATAAGCTTCAAACACAACACAATCATTAATTAACTTCATGCTTTGTTAATGTTTCTTCTTTTGGTGGTTATATTTTGATGGCGGAGTTTATGGTATGTAATGGACGACATAATAGTATTATCTATCATTAAGATCGCCGATTTATATCATTAGAAGTTCACCATTTTTAAGAGACAATCTATAAAAGTGCTTTAGATTCTTGAATTGATTAGTCTTTACCGTTTATGATGGATACTTTCCTTGATTGCGTTAAGAGATTAAAAGAGTTAAGAAGTTAAAAGTCCAAAGTTTAAATATTGATAGAAAGAAAATACTAGCATAAAAATAACATATTAATATTTGTCATTAATTTTTTTTTACTGTTTTTTTTTTTGAAGAAGCTAAAATGAAATATATTACCAACGGAAATTGTGCTTCCTAGTACAAGGTGTACCAAGGAAGAACAACTAGGTCTGAACAATATTTACAAGGAAAAATGAAAAAAAAAAAAAAAACATAAAATAAAAAA
>Ga0228711_1003931_pt1 | contig 23063 bp, 14 predicted proteins | sample MedpolnodulmetaG_2_FD_177996 | JGI IMG/M metagenome (GOLD analysis project Ga0228711, IMG submission 177996) | Root nodule microbial communities from Medicago polymorpha collected in Santa Monica, California, United States - brown nodules | ecosystem: Host-associated > Plants > Roots > Nodule...
TTTTATTTTACAGCTGTCATTATTTTAGTTTTTAAAGTGACCGAGTCAATCCGATTCAATCCGATTTAATCCGGTTAAATAACTATATAAATTTAATCTAAGACCGAGTCAACGAACCGAGTCATCCAAGTGGTTCCGGTTCAGTCATGCGGTTCGACCAATGATCTAGTGGTTCGACCATTGACCCAGTGACCCAGTACCCCTGCCGAGTCGATGACCGAGCCGAGTTTTAAAACTATGGTTTGGTGATTAATTTTTAATATATTGCTACAGTTGAAAAAAAAGCCTGATACATCCATCCCCCTCGTCCACTTTGGATTTGATAGAATTTATGAAACAATCTTGCATGTTACAAATAGCAAAGTCAAATTAATTACTCTTGTCTTTATTTCTATATGTTTTTGTTTCGACAAAAATTAATTTTGGGCTACTTTTTTAAAATTTAAAAAATTTGTCAACTTTTTTAAAATAGTGGCCAGTTTGCAAAATTCAAGGGGCCAAATTGTATTTATTAAATATTTAGTGGTCAAATTGTAATTTCCCAAAAAATTATTATGACCAATTTGCAAATTTAAAGGGGCCAAATGGTAATTTTGGTTAAATTTAGGGGTCAATTTACAAATTTTAAAAAAATCGTGGTCAATTTGAATTTTTAAAAAATGAGACTACAATGCAAGATTTTGAAAATATATGCCCCTCAAAAAATGACCTAGCATTTTCGAATATAAAGTCAATCGATCCTTCAATAAAACATTCTTTGTAGTAATACCTCCCAAGGTATCTTATGCACCATAAATTCCACATCCGTAGAATGCCGCTTGGTCTCCACCAACTCTTAGTGCCACCGCTTGTGCCCTAACATCTCCTTGCTTTGCAGGAGGAGCTGTGTTATGTTTTTTCCAGAAAAAAATATGAATTAATTAAATATATGAAAGAAAAAAAAAAGATATTAACATCAATTTTACCTTAAAACTTATGCTGTAAGCGGTGAACTTTGACGTAAAAACCACAAAGGAGCAGCTATGGGAAGTCCCTCCGGTGGAATTTGCAGTGTCGTTCCATTCTATAGTCGTACTGAGATATCCTTGACCTTGAAGAATCAAGTTGGTTTGGATCACTACCTTCTCCACAAGGATACAATTAGACAACAAAAATTCATAATGATATAAAAAGCTTATTTACTATAGTTTTAATTTTTTTAGTAATATATTTAACCTATTCTAATCATATTATAAATAAGAATTGACTTGATCATACTTCTATGTTCTGGTGTTGAGGATTATAAGAGTGGCATGGGGGCTCAAGGCTGGAACATTATCGATAGCATCTTGTACTTTACTGTAATTCCCGCATCCATTTGAATCAACCGCGAGAACTACAAATACATTGTACTTCAAAATAAGGCTAGAGGCCCATTTTTTCCGTCACAATTTGACTTAGGACAGGAGAAGCTCAAATTGATAAAGAAGGATAACAAGAAAATGAAAATCGATAAAGGGATAATTTTGTTGAAGACCACCATTCTTAATTGTGGATGTTTGCTTAGAACAGTGTGAATTTTTTCTATATGAATTGCACTGACATTCTGCGTATTTTTTTCTCTATGAATTACGCTGACCTTATACCACCTTATATAGGGTGTATAACTTAATTATGCCACATTTATGAATCTGATTATCTCAATTGATTTTAAATTTTTTTAGTTAATTGATATGTGAGGTAATATGAATGGTAGAATAGAATAGGTATACATAGGTTATTACCAAAAAAAAAGAATAGGTATACGTAGGGAGTAAATTTATCTAAAACGCGCTTTTCTAGTTTTATAGGATAATACGTACTTTAAAACTATTTATGATCATGGGATGGGATAAGATTGAATTAATATATTTAGAACAACCGACATTAAATTAGATAGGAATCCGAAGGCTAAAAGAATTTAAGTATGGTTCATATAACCAATAAAATAGCTAGCATTGAAATCGAACTTGCAACATGAATTACAACTACTCATTTACATACCACTTAAGCTTCGAGTGAACATGCTTACAAAATTTGACGTACAAAAATATTTTTATAGACAAAAATACGAGGCCTAAAAAAATCAAGGGCCTAAAGCCCTTACTTTAATGGCAGCTCCCTTGACCCGACCCTGAAGCCAACTCAAAAAGTTCCTTCATAATTTGTATATAGTACCAATAAATCACAAACAATTATGTTAAGTCAGACGATTTTAATAATTTAACGATTATGACCGTTTGATAATGTACACATATTTACACCAATATATATGAATTAAATCATTTTAATATTTTGGTCAAGGTAGTTTCTCGTTTTTAATAATTTAATGACTATGACTGATTGGTAATGGATTCACATTTACACCAATATATATGAATTAAATCATTTTGATATTATCTTTCACAATAAATAAATCGCAGCCAGTCATATATGTTAGCAGTTTCTTTTTTAAGGGACTACGCTAAAATGAGTTATAATTCTTTTTTTTTTAAGCAAAAAGGAATTATAAAAACCAAACAACCTTGTCCTCCGAGCACAAAAAGTGACAGAAAAAAATTAAAGAAAAGAAGAATGAATTACATCAAAAGTAACAATAAAGAAGAATGAAAAGCCAAAACAAGTTGTTACAAAGCACTAAACAACATAAAAGGGATTAAGCTACCACATATGATATTGAAAAGCAAAATTAATGTATTTCACCTTCAACCACAGAAAAGTTTGCAACTTAATTTTATCAAATAAATGTTGCAATGTATCCTCCTTCTACTGGAAAATTCAAGCATTATTTTCTCGTCAGATAACCTACATATTTGACATCCATATCAAGCGAATAACTAATCATTTTTTTTTGAGAAGTAAATGATCTGATAGACACGCCGAATTGATCGTAATAATGCCCAATTATTTAGACAACTTAAGTTATTTATATTTTAAAGGGAAAGGCGGATTCAAACATTTTCGTCTATTTGATTTTATATTTTATTTAATTGTAGATAAAAATGGAATAAAATATTTGTAGTAAATAAGATTAAAATAAGCTTTTTAGTTTTTATAAATGAAAAATAAGATTTTTATAGTGATCAATATTATTCATATTGTTAATGATTGTCATTTCTTTTGTTATGGAGTATTTCAAACTTTAGCTAATTTTTTAATTTATAATTTTGATAATATTATAATAATGCTAAAATAGTTTAAATGAATGGGTAAAATTGAAAATGAGAAAATCGAGTTCAAAATGATGCATCTCCTCTGATATATTGTTCTAGATAAATTAACAAAAACAAGATATTGCTAACAAATATCCTTTATGACAATGTTTAAGAAATAAAAAAGATGATTTTTTTTTTTATAGAAAATGTTGTAGTAATTATTACTTTGACGATATTTACAAAACAAAATTTCTTATGATAAACTTTTTTAAATAATATCTCTTAGGACGTTATTTTAGGGGATCTCTTAGGACATTTGTTAGTATGATCTATAAAATTATTATGAAAACAAAACAAAATTGTAAACATACATCCTTTAAGCTATGTATATAATGAGACCCAAATCTAAAACTTTTGAAAACTTCAAAGAGTTAAAAAAAAAGTATGAACATTTGTTTGGATATGTGTGGAAACTTCCAAAATCGCGGAAAAATATCACATTTACGTTGAAGCTATAAATAGTAGATTTTGGTTTTCACCGTCAAAAGAGCTTCCATTGTGCAACTGCAATGAGAAAAATGTGTATTCAAACGTAGGTTAAGTCATACGTTTAAACCATGATGGCGAGAATATTTAAGTCCAGAGTTTGCAGATTACTAGAGAGAGCATGAGATAATGTCGCAAATTCCCATTAATTCATCATGGAACACTATGTGTATGAAAGTAGGAATCAGACCCTATAAGACATGTTTGATAGATTACGAGTCAATTAGAGTCATTTTTGGCATGTGGTCTACTTGCAAGCAATTGTGTTCCTTGACTTCTTTCTAAGTCGATTGAACAAAAGCATATGAAATATGTACATGTCAAAGGTCCAATATGATGTTCGTGAAGATTTGTGGCTGTGATGTATGTTTACGTGAACTGTCTCTGGTCAGATAAACTATGAAAAAGAATGCATCTTCAAAGGCTTCTCTAATAAAAATTGAGAGAGTATAAAAATTGATCAAAGCTCATAAATTATTGGTTGATCATACAAATTGTGCGAACTTCCAAAATTCGAGTTTTATCTAGGTACGTTTTATTTTGCGAGCAATTGTAAAATCTAATTATTTTGAGTAAGATAAAAGCACACAGGAAACAAAAAAAATCTCACTGAAATTTTAACAGTTCTCCATTTCTAAAGCTCGAATTCATACTTCACCGCTGATTAAGATGGAACGTGAAAAAAAATCTGTAATGTGTGCAACAGAACAGTCCTCCTCGTCACCACAAATTCTGCTAAATGACTCGTGCCACTTTATCTTGATCTAGATAGTGCTCCATTTGACTTAAGCAACGTGTCACAATGACATGAACTATAAATTGCCAATTTTTGCTGAAAAGGGGACAAAATACATGAAACGAGACATTTTATTTTAATTTGGTTTGTTTCATTTTTTGTTTTGTTTTGTTTTGACTCTCAAGTTAAAACGACACATATTGTGAGTTGTGACCCATGATGAAGTGAAGCTAATATATAGTAATAAGCGACTTGCTATTTGGGATACAATGTGTCACTTTATTTGGCCATGGCGTAATCTCTTCGTGCATGATCCTTCCTTCTTTTGGCTCTTTAAACTGTGGTCTAGGATTCTTCAGAACATCATACATTACATGCAATGCTTCTTCTATTGAAGCTCGTGCTCATGTTGTGTTCCGAGAGTCATTGTTGATGCTTAATGGAAGCTACCTAATATCAACACAGGTGCCTTGTGACTGAATACCAATCGCGGCCTATAACGTGACGGGAGTGAAAGTTAATCTACACATTTTTCTAAGAATTTAGGTTGGGCAACTTCTTTCGAGATTTGAATTATAGGGTGTTTTTGAAGGCCAGCTTTTAGAGACAGAAATACAAAAAAGTTAAATACTCACTCCGTCTTAAATTATGTTAATTTTTATAGTAAAATTATTATTTATTAAAATATTCTTATTAATTGTAATTAATGGAGTAGTTAAGTTAAAATAAAATTCAATAAATAAGGGAACAATAATAAATACTGCATTAATATTTTAAAGCGACAATTATTTTAATACAATAAAAAAAATGTTACAATTGTTTTAAGACGGAGAGAGTAATTGATCTGTCACCAAATTATCTAACCATCACTATTTTTCTCATAATTCTCTCTCTCTTAAAATAAAACCTTTCATTTGCTTGATTTGAAAAATGAAAAGATCCCCACCCGTTAATGTTAGAGGTTACAAAATTTTCTTTAATGGATTATTTTTTTAACAAGTTAAAATGGAATATATTACTAAAATCAAAGTGATTCACTCTGCACAAGACGTGCTGAAAGTGAAGCACTAAAACAATTACAAAGTTAGTGGTGCCTAATCAAGAGGGCACCATCAAAGCAAAAGAGCTAGAAAAAATTACATAAAAACACTTATACAAAGAAACGGTTGTTGCCACCAGTCATTATAACAAAAAGCAAATGAAGCCTGACTTGTTTTCAACCATAAGAAAGAATTCAACTTAACTTTATCAAGGAGTGTATAATGATCGGATGCCGCATTTTTGAAGACACAGTTGTTCCTTTCCTTCCAAATTTCTCAAACACAAGCAAGCCAAATTACCTTTAAGAATGAATGTGAAAGTTGCGGCATACCCGCCAAGTGATTGAGATACACCTTTAATGAGTTAGTTGATTGAGATATGCTATCTGAACGGTTATTTTTTAGGACAACCAAAATATATAAAGAGATATAGATATTTGCACAAAAACCAAACAATATAAGAGAGTATGAATACAATGTGAATATGGGAGAAAAAATTGTCCTAAAATTACCGCAAAATGATTGTTCAAATATCATTTCTCCTACCTCAAAGACAAAAGAGATGGTTATGCTAGTGGGTTTCATTCAGGTACGTGTTTGTAGAAGATTACTCGATGATTTTGTCATGGTAAAATTTCCACATTTCTTTCAAAAAATGAAGTCGTGTGAATTATGTCGCTGATTAGGGGTGTGATTAGATGAAACCCACGATTCAATTTATTTTTTTGTGGTGTCCGGGATTCGAACCCCGGACGTTGCATATATTATTCATTGTTCTTTACCAATTGAGCTAAGCTCACGTGGACACCCACGATTCAATCTAATAAAGAACCATGTTTTTTAGGGAATTATGACCAACCATCTTATTCTCTCTTTTTTTTCTTTCCATATATGTAATTTAAGGAATGTCTGCTCCTCGTTTGATTTTTTATTATTTTTTTTAGTTTCTTTTTGGCAATTTTGCCTCCTTTATTTATCAGAAGTCAAATGTGATATTATAAATTTACACATTCATCAACAATTTTTTTTGGGAAAAACACATACACATTAAACACTAAAACACTTGCATTAGACCATTTGGTGTTGCCTCAAAATAAATAAAAATATGTTTAAAAAAATTGATATTAGTAAGATTGTTAGGGTGAACATCTTTCTTTTGGTGGTCTTAACAAATTTCGTAGGAAAAAAAACAAAATTAAAAAAAAAGTTTGGAGCAAAGAAAAGACAGGCAGTCCTTCCTAGTAAAAAGAGTCACACTCTCTCACTCTCCACCACCCACCAAACGCAAAAACAAAAAGCTGATCCAAAACTGCACTTTACCTTACCTCGTTCCTTCATTCTCACAAGCTTCCAACTTCCAACAATCTTCCATGGCGGTAACTTCAACATCACTCGCTTCTCAACTCTCCATTGGCCTCCGTCGCCATCCCTCCCCCAAGCTCGATCATCTCACTTCTCAATCTCTCTCTTCCACCAACCCTTTCTTCGATGCCATTCATCCCAATCTTCGTTTGTCCATCTCCTCCCCCAAACCCTCCCGTACCGTTATCGCCATGGCTGGCTCTGGCAAGGTCCTCCCACTTCGTTTTTTCCTCTTTTTTGTGTTATTCCCATTTCAAATCTTTTTTTTTTTTTAATATACATTTTATTGATATTTTTCTTGCTTTGTTTATGGTTTCAGTTCTTTGTTGGTGGCAATTGGAAATGTGTAAGTATTATTCTCACACTATTCTTTACTTATTGGATTCAAATATTAATTGTTTAATTACTCTAACATGAGAATCTTAATCTTTCATTAGCACACTATTGGAATGTAAATTACACATCATAGTTAGCTTCATTGAAGTAAACACTCATTTTGACCGTCATTTTAATCACTGAATGTATCAAAATTACAAAAACATCACCGACCTGTTTTTGCTCTCGAATGTGTCTTTCGTTATTTGGTTTGGTTTTCGAATTTGTCTTCTGGTCAATAAAACTACTAACAAAAGACATGCTCAGGGATGTTTTTGTAATGACAACACGTCACACATTTAGGACCAAAATTTCTGTTTACAAGCTTCATGTCACAAGATAATTGGCTGTATGATCAACTTTCTTAATCTTTCATTGTTTAAATTTTCCAGTTAGCTTGTGTAAATTAACTAAATTACTGTCTCTTACCAGATTTTTTAACAGAGACACTTGCTTTTTGTTTTGGTTTGTTCAGTAGTTTTTGTCTTTTTGTTTCTAAAGACTAAATTACTTGTAATACAGATGAAGCATCTGATTTTCTTTGTTTAGCAATTGACTTTCTTAGTTCTATCAATTCCCATTTCAGTTAAAACAGCATTACATGCAACTTTATTTTCTTCTTTAAAACTCTCTAATATTGAGTTTTATTACATTTTTGTTATCTCTAGAATGGAACAAAAGACTCCATCAGTAAGCTTATCTCTGACCTGAACAATGCGAAATTGGAGCCTGATGTTGGTAAGACATATTCAATCTTTGATCCTATGTGTTTTTAGTTACAAGCTGTAGCAGACAACAAAATTTTATATTATGCATCTTCCGAATTCCTAAAATCTAAAATGAACTGCCAAGATCAATAATATATTTGGTGTAGCAAAAGGCTGATGAAATGTACTCCAATTCCAAATGGTTTTAAATGTTCGATTCATTAAAATAACTTAGTATTGGACTAGTGATCACTCACTCCAGTACATAAAATAGGAAGAAAAATGAAAGGAACTCCCTCCAGGATCCATCCATGGGTCATGTGCAGAGAACTCCCCTGTGCTTTCAACACGACTCATTGAACTTACCAGACCCTACATTTTCTCTCCCTTTGGTATTTTTCTGTTGCACGCACAATGTGGTCAACATGCTATCATGTTCATTTTCTGGCTAGCTCAAGGAGTTTTGTCACAATTGAGAGGGGTTCCTTATATCGTGTCCCCAAAAAGTATAACATGTTTTTGGTAAAAAAGATATATAACATTAAGCATGTGGTTTATGTTAGAATCCTTTTTCTTAATTACCTCTTTGATATATTTGTTATTTGGTTTTCATTAGCTTTTCCATTTTGTGAGAAGTACAGATGTCGTTGTTGCACCCCCCTTTGTGTACATCGATCAGGTGAAAACCTCAATTACAGACAGGATTGAAATATCCGGTCAGAATTCTTGGGTGGGAAAAGGTGGTGCTTTCACCGGAGAAATCAGGTTAGCTTTCTCTTCCCTGTCAAAAGTTTTGGTGTTTCTTTTCCTAATGCATAAAGTTAGGCCTGTTGGATGCTTACAGATACTATTCTTTTGTATTTTCAGTCACAGTTGTGCTTCCTGCTTTCTTGATGTTTCTTTATGTTTAAGCAGTTTATATTATTATTTTCTGGTGCTCTTCTACTATGCTGCAATTTAACAAGTTAACTTAGACACTCAATAAATATCATTTGACTTTTGCAGTGTGGAACAACTGAAAGATCTTGGATGCAAGTGGGTTATTCTTGGGCATTCTGAGCGAAGGCATGTTATTGGAGAAAAAGATGAGGTAAAACAAATTTAGAAATCATTTTACAGTGGCTTTCCTTGAGAATGTGGTCAGTATCTTTGCTGGGGATGCATATAACATATTGTCCCTCTGGACTTAAATACAAGCAAAAAAAGTATATATATCTGGTCCACATTTGGACCAGATACATCTGTACTTTTTGCTCATATTTAAGATGTGGACCAAATACATGTATTTTCTTCTTCTTGTTATATTTAAGTCTAGAGTAGTAAAGATAATAGCTGAAAATTGTCAACTCCAGTTTATAGGAAAGAAAGCTGCATATGCTTTGAGCGAGGGTCTTGGAGTGATTGCATGCATTGGTGAATTGTTGGAAGAAAGGGAAGCTGGGAAAACTTTTGATGTCTGTTTCCAGCAATTGAAGGCTTATGCAGGTGAAAACTATGTTTCTTCATGATCAATTTTCTTTTGGGAACATCACAAGGAGAGTAGGCGTTGGTTTTGCTGATTGCTTCCATACCATCCATTTTAATTTATATCCGTTATGTACAGATGTGGTGCCTAGTTGGGATAACATTGTTATTGCATATGAACCTGTATGGGCCATCGGGACCGGCAAAGTGGCCTCTCCCGAACAAGCTCAGGAAGTACACGTAGCTCTTCGAGACTGGCTTAAAAATAATGTCTCAGCTGAAGTCGCATCTAAAACACGTATCATTTATGGAGGTAAATATTTTACTGTACCTTTGGTTGCATTTTTACTTGTGGAAATTTAAGATGATGTATGATAAAGTTGCACGCTTTATTCAATATCATGAATGCTTGTGCTGAGAAAACAATTTTGCTGTTGCACCCATTATTTTTCTGTCTACCCTTTCCTAAAATGCATTCTGTATGTACCAAGTGAGTTCATTCCTCATTCTTGTAGGCCCATTTATGAAATTAATCGAAAATAGACTAACCAAAGGAAAAATGTATAATTTCTATCAATAAACTGCCTGGCATTTGTTTATATGATATACATATAAAGTTCTACATGCATAAATCTTGCATAGATACTAGATTTGCCCTGACCTTGTCGGTTGTATAAAGTTGGTTTAAGTTCAGTCTATCTGGGATTAATAGAAAATACAGTTTTCATTTGAATGTAATTTTTTTTCCAGCACAGCAGCATGTGGATATATATTAACATTACATTAATCTGGTTTTAGGATCTGTTAATGGAGGCAACAGTGCTGATCTTGCAAAGAAAGAAGATATTGATGGATTTCTTGTTGGAGGTGCTTCATTAAAGGTATATATATGGTTTATTCAAAATTTCTTTGACCAAAGTGACCATACCATTATCACTTACAAGTTGATCTTGTTGAGATGCAGGGTCCTGAGTTTGCCACCATTGTCAATTCAGTCACATCCAAGAAAGTCACGGCTTGATTACTTATGGTGGTTTTGGCAATATGAGAGCATTAAGGAATGCTGACAATAATATCATGTGTACTATAACAGCCTTGTCTTGACCATCCTATTATTATTTTCTTTGCAATCAATAGGAGAAGCATCTTCTCAGTTTTCCAAAGAACCTATGTTTTTATGGTAGCAATTAGAGATACAAAGATTGTTAAAGGCAATAAATGTTTCTGAATTATTGTTGTTTTTCATACATCACGTCAATATTAAGAAATCTTGGTTTTATTTTCCCTTGTGTTGGCAATTGGCATCATGCATTATCAATAAACTCGACAATGTTCCTTAATCAACCAAAAAATATATGAAGAAAAAGCCTTAAAAACATTAATTAAATAGTGATTTGAATTGGTTTGTCATTAAAACCCCATTGTAGCAATTTAGCATGATGGGTAGCAGGAAGCAAATTGCACGCCTCAGTTGATGTACACCACATAATACAACTATCTACTTTCAATTCAAAATCAAAATCAAAACTTTCTCGTGAAACAACAACAAAGCGGAGCCAGTAATAAATACCAATCAGTCAATATAATAAGGTGAGAATGATGGCTATGTAATAAGGTGAAAAGCGGAGCCATAAATATTTTTTTGATGCTTGTTTCAAGTTTATGGATATTTGTGTAGAAGTTAAACGAGACAGATTTTGACAAAATTGAGATGCATAAGCTAATTTCAATTATTACAATAAGTTATTAAAATACTCATGGTTACTACTAGTATCAAATTCCTTTTCATATTTCTTTTTCTACGTTTGTTTTTGGAAAAGTTTATCCAAACTAGGTCTATGTCTTGTTTATTTATCTGCAGTGTGATAATGTGTGGTCTGTATGTACAAATGTTGTCTAGATATACATCTACAGACTACAGGGAGGTAATGAGTTTCGATCTTTGTGGCGATTGCTACCGAACCAGCTCCAAACATTCTGGCTGATTTAATCAACAACGCATCTCTAATCAAGCTAATACAACTCAACATATTCGCAATATATTGAAAAGGCTGATCATTGAACAACCCAACAACAATGAAGGAAATCAGAATGACAAATGAAGCATGGATACAGATACAACATGGACACTGACACACCAACACCGTTAATAATTTAATAAAATCATATAATTTAATGTAATTGTAAGTGTCGGTGTCGTATCGGTGTCGAACACTACACGTATCCGACACCGGAACACGCCTAATCCAAAGAGTGTCTGTATTTCATAGCTGCAAATTGAAAGGGTGGCTCTGACCTACTATAAAAATTGAACAATGTTGAATCTATAATCATAGCTCTGTTAATAAAAATTGAACAATGTATATTGTGCATAGCCGACTCTATTGTAAAGAGTGTGGAGTGCACACAATTTAATCGCATGTTTGATCCCTTATGTTTATTTTAGTATTCAAGTTGGTCCCTTATGTTTTAAAAGTATCAAGTTGGTCCCTTACGTTTTAAAAGTTTCAAGTTGGTCCAAAACGTTACTCCCGTTGCAATAAGTTAGTCCCTTCAGTCACATAACGATTAAACATTCGGGTTGACAATATGGGTGATGGAACTTAACTTATTTAGAAAATCAGTTTTAAAACATTATTTTAATTTTTTTGTTTTATTAAACTCAATATCATGTCGTGGAATGGACTAACTTATAGTAACGTTTTGGACCAACTTCAAACTTTTAAAACGTAAGGGACCAACTTGAAACTTTTAAAACATAAGGGACCAAATTGAAAATTAAAATAAACATAAGGGATTAAACATGCAATTAAGCCTTTTTTTTTTTTGACGTCTTTGCATTGTGTTTTTATTGATCTCTTGTTATTAGATAAATAAGTTTTATAGAATTAAAAACCAATTTTTATATCGGTAAATGCTTTAAAAAAACTATTTAATAAAATGAAAATTGAGACTTTTATTTATTTTCCAATACGGAAAATTTTAGTATTGTTTTTGATTCTAAATGTCATAATCACTCTCACATGTTAAATTAGTCAGTTCACTGTTCAGATCGGGTTTTCATATTTAAAAAATTTTGAACCACAAATTTGATACTATGAGATGCCATAACCTTTCATTGTTGATTCATACCACTCGGTCATATGCCACTTAGAATTTGTAGTATTGTTTTGGCTTAATTGCATGTTTGATCCCTTATGTTTATTTTAGTTTTTAAATTGGTCTCTTATGTTTTAAAAGTTTTAAGTTGGTTTCTTGCGTTTTAAAAGTTTCAAGTTGGTGCAAAACGTTGCTCACGTTGGGATAACTTAGTCCCTTTCGCGACATGATATTGAGTTTAATAAAACCAAAAAAATTAAAAAAGTGTTTTAAACTGATTTTCTAAATAATTTAAGGTTCTATCACCCATATTGTCAACCCAAATCTTTAAACGTTAAGTGACAGAAGAGACTAACTTATTCCAACGTGAGTAACGTTTTGAACCAACTTGAAACTTTTAAAACGTAAGGGACCAACTTGAAACTTTTAAACCATAAGGGACCAACTTGAAAACTAAAATAAACATAAGGGATCAAACATGCAATTAAGCCTATTGTTTTTGGTTCTACATGTGATAATCACTCTCACATGTTGCACTAGTCGGTTCACTGTTAAGACTAGATAACCACATTTTTAAGATTTGTCGAACCCCAAATTTGACACTATGACATGACATGCAACCTTTCATTGTGAAGTCCAAGGTTATTAAAAGACTTAATTGCAGTTTTGGCCCCCTAAATATCATAATCTTGCAATTTTGGTCCCTTATAAAAAACTAACAAATCAACCCCTTAAGTTTACCTGCTTTTGCAATTTTGACCCCAGATCAATTTTGACCAAGTCAATCGCAAGATTGTGATACTTTGGGGGCAAAACTTCAATTGGCCTAATAAATAAAGTGATATGGGTGTCATGTTGGCATTGACTGAGTCAAAATTGGTCCGAGGAACCAAAAGTGCAAAAAGGGGTGAACTTAGGAGGCTGATTTATAATTATTTTTTTTTTTGTATAGGGAATCAAAATCGTAAGATTGTGTTACTTAAGGATCAAAACTGTAATTATGTCTTACTAAAACTGAATCAACAAAATAACTTTGTCATAAAGGGTTAGCAGTTTTTACATGTTGCCATGTTTTCACCCAAGTGTTCCGAAAATAAACGTGCTAGAAAATTTTACTTTCTTTTGAAAATAAGTGGCAAAATGAAATATTTTAGCTTATATGAGGGTAAAACGAGCAATTCATACTAAATGTAGAAATAAAGATATGATCATTAAGGCGCGAAGCTTCTTCGGTTTTTTAATAAGGTATAAGAGAAATTTTCCAGAACAACTCATATTCTCTATTTATTCACTTTAAAAGTGAATTTTTATCCAATAAGTTACCTCAAAACAATTCTTTATAAAATGGCTGACACAAAAATAGTATGGCAAGGACCATTACATAAAATGAAAGGCACATTTAGTTTGGAAATTAGTCTTCTTTCATTTTCTTTCACGTGCTGTGTAACCACACACATTATTTGTTCGGCATATATACTAGCCCATGCCATGAATTAGTTCAATCTTACATAAGCCTCTATCGATATCACTACTTTTGCTGCCCATTTCTTACATAATTTCTCAATTGGTCCTTTAAGTTTATCGAAAGCACAGACGGGAACATGTTTTTGAAAAATTTGATTATTATATGTGGAGTTCTAATTTCTATCACTGGATCCCAAACAGACATAAGCCTCTAGGAAAAGAAAAGCTTTACTATAATTAACTACTCTACTATCAAATCACCGTTTTGATTTCTTTTCTTTTAAAGAAGATTACTATTTAGATTTAGAATCATCAAGTTAGATTTATTTGATAATAACACAAAGGAGGTGAATAATAGTAAATTATCTTATTTTAAATATAAATTTTAATTTTTGTCATTTTACTTTTAGTTGGTTGAATTTGAACTTTGACATTGTGCATCATTTACAACAAAATTAACCGTTTATTACGTATATTAATATTATTGTATATATTGTGATGGACTAGTGATCATTTGGATGCTTGAGATATATGTAGTTCAAAAGAAAAATATAAGAAATTAGAATAAGAGGAATGTAACAAAATAACAAAAAGAAAAAGAAAAACAACAAGATATGCGTAGGGGATAATACTCCATTCTCTAACCACTCCACATTCATTCTCCCACATTAATTCTCTAACTCTTCCATATGGGGGGCCCTATGTGGCATATGCCCCCGTATTCTCTCACTAAACTCATTGTCGTACTATAGCATCATTAATTAGCTCTTTTGATCCTTCTACAAGTTTCATTTCCGCTATGATTAGTAAGAGTTAAATCAAACAAAAAAAGGACAATGATTTTAATGAATCCTAAGAGAAGATGCAAGAAAAAGCAAAGTTTTTTTTTTTTTCTTTTTCTTTTGAAGGGAGAAAAAACAAAGAAGTTGAATCAATCATACAACCAAGCAGACCCGAAATTATAACATTGATTGAGTGGTGGACCTGCTGACTAAGAAGAACCTGCTAGGTACAAAATAATTTAACCATTCCATCATCACTAACCAAAGATCAACGGCCACCATTTTTCAACACAAAAGAAACAACCCTCAATAATTAAAAAAGGACACAAGAAAGGAAATTACATTCACAGAAAAAGAAAGAAATCATCGAGGAATTCAATAATACACAATTTCAAAGTTCATTTCCCATCTAGTAGTCGGTAGTTGGGAGCTGCTCGTGGGTGCTGTTGATGAAGAGAACCTCGTAGACAAGTCCAGCAATTCCACCACCGATAAGTGGGCCAGCCCAGTAGACCCAGTGGTTGGACCAGCTCCAGCTCACAACAGCAGGCCCGAAGGACACTGCTGGGTTCATGGATGCTCCGGTGAAGGCTCCACCAACCAAAATGTTAGCACCAACGATGAAACCAATAGCAATTGGTGCAATAATTCCAATGTTGCCCTTCTTTGGGTCAACGGCTGTAGCATACACTGTGTACACCAATCCAAAGGTCATGACAATCTCCAACACCAAAGCTGGTCCAACTCCAACTCCCTCTGATAGTCCGAATGCTGGAACAGACTGCAAACAAAAACAAAAACAAAAACAAAGATTTTAAATCATAACCGTCAGACATATTACTTGCTTTGTTTGGTTCTATATATAAAAAGAGTAACAAATAGAACTTTGACAAGTGTCTTACTGAAGCGGTAACAAAGACGAGGAGGGCGGAGGCGACGACGGATCCGAGGAGTTGAGCGATGATGTAAACGATACCACGGAGGAGAGTGATGTTACCACCAACAAAGGCACCGAAGGTGACAGCGGGGTTGACATGTCCACCGGAGATGTTAGCACCAACGGAGACAGCAACAAAGAGAGCGAATGCATGGGCGATGGAGGCAGAGATGAGACCGGCAGGGGTGGCAGCACCGTCGTTGGTAAGCTTGTTGTATGCGATACCGGAACCTGAACCGGCAAAGACAAAGATGAAGGTTGAGATGAACTCAGCCAAACCAGCTTTCAAGGTGTCTGGGTGAGTTGCCTCTTGAGGTGTTCCTACTGCGATGTTTCTGATCGGCATGTTGGAATAATCGCTTTTATAACTCTTTTTTAGTTACTGTGAAAGCGCTTTCTGCTTCGTTTTGTTTTCGTTTCCCATCCTTGTGTGTTACTTATATGGAGAACGACCGGCCTTTAGGTTCACCGGTTGTAACGGGTTACCGGTTGAAATATTTCAATATTATCAATTTTTTCACAATAGCTCCAAAATTGGGAGGAATCTACATTTTAATAAAAACTAAGCAAGAAAAGAAACAATGTTATTTGGTGACAGCCCGTTTAACATGCATGTTATTCTTTTCCTTAAGATGAGGATCGTAATGGATGACAAAACTTATTTCTTAGAAGATGAAGATTGAACGTCGATCAACTTTTCAGATTGAGCTGGAATCTAATATCTTTGATTAATTCAAAAAAGGCTCGAATCATTTGATTTAATTCTTTTGATTTGCAAATGAAGTGGTAAACACTAAGCACCATTAAAACTTACACACAAATGCTAGGTTTTGAATTTACACATAAATGAAGATGTTCAACTAACAATTTCAATATTATGTAAAAAAAAAAACCTTACAATTTTGATATTGTTTGATGGGTTAGAACTTAAAAGAGTATAATTCCATTTTTTATTGATTGTGTTTATTTATTTATTTCAATTTCAAATATTTTGGATATATCCTCATCACCAGTGCTGGCGTTGCTCTCAAATACAGCGAAGCAATATGGGGATCCCCCTTCCTTGAATTGACACGTGTCAGAGATGGATAAGAGCCACGTCATACAGCTTATTAGTGGTAATTATTTCTGGCCTTTTTAATGTCTAGATTGTTCCAAGGGCAATAGCACCTACTACACATTTCATTTACTTTTTAAGACGTAGTACATGATTATAGCAATAGAATTGTTTTTTCTTTCAACAGATAGCAACATAATTGTTATGATTATCTTGAGAGCATAAAATGCAACAAATTTAATAATCTACTATAGCTCTAATGACTTGATTAATCACTAATATAATAAATTGGATAAGATTATTAGAAGATTAGCACTGCTCACCGGAAAAATAAGGTATTATTAGCAGACTGCGACTGTCACGTTGATGAACTGTATTTGTTATTTAAATAGAATGTGGTATGTAGGTATGTGACTTTTCTTATAATATACCATTTTTTTGGGTAACGTTATCTTTATTTATAGGGAAAAAAGTGCCTTTCGGTAATTGAATTTGATTTCCCTCCATGGCCTACGATTAGAGTAGCTAAGTTTTTTTTTTCCCTCAAACTACTATTAGCTAAGTTGGCCCCTCAATTATTTGTAAACAGTGTTTTTACAATGCAAACAGGTAAACCCTGTGCCCCTTGAATCACGTAAATATTCGGTTTCGAGGCATTTTACTTGTTAAAAAAATTATTTCAGTTTTCCATATTTTATGTTTCTTTTGTTAAAAAAACTTATGATACTTAATATGTATGGTTTTTATTTCTAAAATGGAAAACTGCAATATTAAAACATGTATTGAAATGCCGCAAAAAAAATATTGATCAAAGTTTCTTCACTTGCCATGGCCCATGAAAACTTCAATAATTTTTTTTTAGGAGATGACAACTTCATTAATCCCAACCGTTTTATCAGGTCCTTTAAGCATATTTCCTTCACCAAGTAGTTCAAATGAATGTGGTGTGCCTTTGTTTTAATTTTAAGAATGTGGTGTACCCTCCTCTCAAAAAAGAATGTGCTGTACCTATTATCATTATTTTGCGAAAAATAATGGACCAAACAGCGACAAATAAATGTGTAACGGGTGAGAAATGAAAAGTATACCGTCTCAAGTTTGGAGTAATAAGAGTCACATTTACAAACAAAGAGTACTCTAATGAGTATTCAATGGATCAATTCAATGTGTTTGTTTTGGATTAAATATTATGAACATGATTTGCCAACTCAGTCGCAATCACTGGTTGTTAATGATTGCATTATCATCTATTTAAATACGTTATCATCAAAATATTTTATAAGCCATTGCAAAAGTACTGCTCAATTTTATTTCTTATTTATAATTGGAGGGTTGAAACTAATCCAACGCAACACTTGCATCCTAAATTAACTTGATATCTCAATTGATTTTAGGGTTTGACGGAAATGCTCTCAATTTCTTAAAATACGTCGACGGTTAATTTTTTTTGTTGAGTTAAATAGGTTTTTCGTCCTTATAAATATAGCGAATTTTGATTTTAGTTCCTAAAAAATTAAACTGAATGTTTTCATCCTCACAAATTTTTTTATTTTGTTTTTCGTCCTTAATGACCATATAAATAGCAAAATTATAACTCTTTTATGTTCAAATTGTATTCACGTTATGTCCGTTTATTATATTCGACATTTATATATTCATATTATGTTCAAAAAATGTCAAAAACACGTTAAAATTATATCCATTAAGGACCAAAAACAAAATAAATTTTTTTGTGATGATGAAAACATTCAGTTTAATTTTATAGGAACTAAAATCAAAATTCGTTATATTTATAGGGGCAAAAAACTTATTTAACCTTTTTTTTTTATCTCAACTTTTGCAAAAAAAACAAGATACATTGGTTTATTTGAGTTATAATTTAGCACCAAATTTTCGAAAGCTCCTCTTTTGGTGGATCCTGCTTATATATGTTTGTTTCCCTTGCGATAAAAATTAATTTAGTCTCTTGAATTTCTCCCCCTTGGTTATCATAAAATATGTAAAAAAATTATGTGTAAAATAATAACAATAAAAATGTATTGATTTAATTATTGTCTCGTAAATCGTTTCATGAATGAGAGTAAATCTTCAAATTTGTCCCAAATATTGAAAGTCATTGTTTCGCTAGTCATTGAAAATGAGATCAATTTCAAAGGAAACTTTAAAATCGTAATCATCGTAATATATATTGTCAAACATTTCATATTAATTCATCATGCTAAATAATTAAAATGAAGTCGGTTTGGCAGATTATGAGTATCAAAAGTGTTAATTAATATGTTTACTTGGATCAAACAAAATATTGTTTATCGAGATTGTGATGTCTAATGATTCCATTGGATCTGTTCAAGCTTATTATAATACAATATCCTCTAATACAGCTCTTCATATAGTGGATTAGGCCTCAAGACGGGTCCCATGATGGTATTTTGATGTAATAGTAGAGTTTTTTTTTTTGGTTAATACGTACTGGTGTCTAGTAGAACTACTACATTAGTAAAAGTAAAACTTCTGCCACATTAGTATATTTTGTAATATGCGAGTCATCACAGTCTTGACTCTTAAATGTGTTTAAAACAATTTAGGTAATGGACCAAAGTTGTTTAAATAATATAAAATGAAATATAAAAGGATATTATGTGGCATATGCCAACTTCAATTTTTCTTTTCACAAGTTTATAGTGCGTCCTTAGTCCTTACCATAAAAAAAGAAGTTTGTAGTGAGTCCTTCTATACTCTGAATATATATATGTTGAAACCAAATAAATTGAGAGCCAAATGGCCCCACTCATAAACTTTGAAGTCCAAAACTCGAATAACTCGTGATTTATCTTGCAAATGTTGTAGATAAAACAAGAGCGCAAGTTTTATTTTTTATTCATGGCGTATGGCTCAAAATAAAACCAACACCATATTCTCCTATTTTGTCAGAGGAGCTTATATTGTTAATTTTTTGTGTAGTTTGTCAATGATTAGGTATATGCATGTGAAATTGTGAGGCTGAGATTGATTTAGCGGTTGCCTAAACAGCTAGCAATTTGTAATTATTTGAGTCAACAAACGAGTAGTTTCGTTCTTCACAAAAAAAAAAGATAGTCTTTTTTGAATTAGAATGGTAGTTTAATATAGCTAACCATAAGTTTGATTTGATTTTTGAGAGAAATTGAATTCAAATGAAGAAAAAAAAGTGATACCATTACATTACAAATCAATTTTGACAAGAGTTTATAAAAAAACATTTTTAATAATTTGATTTTATAAAGATAGGAGAGACCTAATATAAAAAATCTAATATGATATCACATATAAGAAAATCAAGCCACCCATACTATGACGTGAGCGAGTGTATTGCGAGAAAATCAAAGTTCTGTATAGAAAACATGTTAGTTTTGACAAGAGATTATAAAAGCGTCACTCTTCGTCTTATGAACTGGTTTTACAATTATTTAGACTCTGAAAACTTAATACTGAAGATTTGCCAACCTCTAACCTAAATATCACAATGCTATTTGTTAGTCATGTTCAAAAGTGTGAGTGTTGTTTGTAAACTGTCATTAACCACAATTTCAAACAATATGGACTTTCAATTAACATATGTTTCTATCTAAAAAAACTATAATTTTCCTATAAAGGTATGTTAATTTTACAAATTAACAAATTTATTGGACTGACTTTTTGTAAAAAAAATAATATTTACTGGACTGACTTGAAACCTTAGAGTGTGATATGTTCAATATCCTGTATTCGATTCTGTCCGGTTCCAATTTCAATGAACTAGTTTTGCTTTTAAAAAAAAAATACAAATTAACATAATTAATTGAAAAATAATAGCATTATAAGGCCTAAATAATATAAAATTCCGCCTCCCCGCAGCACATGAAATTTAAAACAATGAAGTGAAGAGGACCACCACAACGTGACGCCCTTGCTGTGTGTTTGGACGGAGCGGTAGTGCAGCATTTGTCTTTGTCTATGATGTTGTGTTTATAATTATCAAAACCGTCCAAAAAGCACCACAAAACCATTCACATCATTTATCAATCACCATCACTAACCTTATTCTCCTCTTAAACCCAAATAAATACTACGAATACGCTATGGCTGCTACCATATAAGCTTAGTTAATTTTACTCCATTTCATAGCCACATAATAATATTCTAATATTCCTATAATTTTTTTCTTATAATGATGTCATACAAAGTTTCTTACAGCAAAAGTAAACTGAAGTCTTAACTCAAAATTCACACGTTGGTACGGTGATGGTAACAACTTTTCTTAATATTTGAATTATGAAATTGTATACAACAAAAAAAATGATATATTCTCATTGTAATTTATTTAATATTTGTTTTGGGTTAGCCAAAGCCTCAAATTCCTTTCACATAAAACCCAAAACGTTAAGTTTCGACACACTTACTAGACCAAGTCCAACCAAAATTGAATTACTCCGTCTCGACATTGCCTCAACGGCTAACTAAAATTCTCGCATTTCATAACACTTCAAAGAATTGTATTAGACACGAGCTAAACATTGATGGCTCGCCACGAATAACATTTTCTTATCAATAGTCCCACAATTCAATACATATGCATCATCCAAATTCCAACCTTCATCTCTAACACTAGAGATGCAACATCTAACCTTCCAATACCTCTCACTCACACTCTTATATTAACTTGACCATTAGAGTGTTTGCATGTATCCTAACTTGTATCTCCAGGGTTGCTACTTGGCAAGGGACTAAAGCCAGATAACCTCAACTCAATATCGTTCCTTTTAATTTTATGTCGTGTTTTTCTAATACATATAGAAACGGATTATCCAAAACCCGGTGGCATACATTTTTAGTTTGAAACAATGATCAGAAGGAAGAATAGAGCGTGGCATTGACGTGGAAATGGGCCAGTGCATGTTAGTTTACAGGCTAATACTGATTGGTCAATTCAATATTGAAATTGAGTAACAGCAATTACAGCTGTATTGAGTGGGACCATCACGTGACAAATAAGATTTTAGATTGGGAGAATATCATATCATACATGGATCAGATCAGGGAGAAGACTAATCTATATATATCACTGGTGAGAAGGTGCGGCGGACAAGCTTATAAAAAAAGGTTTTTTTTGCTGGAAGGTGTCTTTTAACAAATTATTATATGAGCATTTGTTTAAAGACACTAACTAATTTTTCTGAAGATGTATTTTAGCAAAATTATAACTAAAATGTGAAAATCACACCTTGAGGTATGAGTTGCTAAAAGACACCTTTATAGGTGGCTTCTAGCAAAACCTATAAAAATAAATAATATATTTGCAATATAAGTGCTTATTTTAGAAGTCATTTTAGGCATTGTAGATAGACATAAATTGACCATTTCCATTTTGATGAAGTTATTTCTGTCTTGGTTCAAAAACAGTCCCTTCACGTATTTATTCTACCGAGCTATGTTATTATTATTGGGCATTGTTTGTTACAGTTTCACATCGTGTCGCATAGTGTTCCATGTTGTTCCATGTTCTATGCATTTCTTATGAATGTTAGTTAAGTGTCTTAGGGCAAAAATACAATGGAGGGACAATCATTTGCTTGCCATGTGCAGGGAACCAAAAGGGAAAAAGGGAAAAGTATGTGAGAAAGAGATGAGCTATTTTTGGAGGGTAATAATAATTAATTAACTTGTTCAATCAATTTTAATTGACACTACAAATCACCATAAAATTATTTTGAAAATTTTAAAAACTAATTAAGTTATTTTTCCATGTTTATCATTCTAATATTTTGTGTTTATTTACTATGACTTATACATGTCGATTAATATTTGAAAGAAATAAAGTCCATTACACTCTACAAACATAAAAATCAGTTAAAATTGTGTTTGGATTTAATTAAGACTAGTTATATGTGAGTTGAAGGTGAGAAAAACGACAAGAAGGGGTGGGAGCTTGAATTGTGTTTTCAAAAACTTCTTTCTTACGTTCTGAAAAATTGTTCCCAGATTCAGAGTCTGAAATAGTTCAGAGTCTGACTTGAGTTCAGAGTCTTAGTGCAGCGGATAAAAGTAAGAGAACAGAGAAAGAAAGAACACAAGCAATTATACAGGTTCCTTCCACAAACCGGAAGTAGTCATGTCCCCTTTGCACTTCCAAGGAGAGTTCCACTAAAATGTAATATCGGATTACAAGTTGCTCAAACACTCAAGTAAGAGACTTCTCAATGCTCAAGGACAACTCCAAGAGACTTCTATGCTCAATCACACAAGAAAGAGACTTCTATGCTCAAGGACAACTCCAAGAGACTTCTTTTGCTCAATCACAACTGA
>Ga0228711_1003932_pt1 | contig 23057 bp, 30 predicted proteins | sample MedpolnodulmetaG_2_FD_177996 | JGI IMG/M metagenome (GOLD analysis project Ga0228711, IMG submission 177996) | Root nodule microbial communities from Medicago polymorpha collected in Santa Monica, California, United States - brown nodules | ecosystem: Host-associated > Plants > Roots > Nodule...
TTTTGTTTGCTCTTAGCAACAAAAAATCTTATTACTGCAATTGATATTGAAGCTATTCGAAATGGCTAAGTTTTCCATCATGCCCGTTCTCGTCCTTGTCTTTATTTTTTCAGGTATATTAATTTTTACATCATATTTCGTAGCACCTATATTTGTTTGCTGGTAGTGTTCATTTGGTTAGGTATAATATGAAATGACTTTTGTTTATAGAAACCTCCGATTGTCTTTGGTTAAGATACATTAACATCCATTATTGTTTCAGTCAAGTATTAACTTTCTTTTTAATCAAATAGTTTTTTTAAATTTTTTTAATTTAATAGATAGCATGTAGTGTTCTTAATTTTTGTAGGTCCTTGAATAGATAGCAAGTATTATTATTTTTTTAAATGTAGCTCGTTGATTTGATAATGGGATATAGATTTCAGTGATAAGGAGAAATTGGCTTCAGATTTTCTACTGAAAAAGTTCTACTTTTTTTCCCGTTAAAGTAACAATTTCTTGTGTACAATAATAGTTCAATGTTTCATACTTTTGTCTAATTATTGTTTTTATTTTCACCGTTTGTTTTCTTGAATGTAATTATTTTATTTTTTTTGTCACAGTTATAGCAATGACTTGTTGTGCAGCCAACACATGTATCACAAAAAAAGAAGGTTACTGCGATCTTGTTGCGTGCAGAAATTGGTGCATTCAAGCTTTTAATGGTCAAGGAACTTGCTCACCCGATAACCCTGTTCATCCTACTAAATATACATGTACTTGTGTACATAAATGTTCCATCTAGAACAAAATTATCACAGTTTCAATATTTAAATGTAAAACCGTATCAAAATAAATTTAATAAATTCATGGTTCTTACCTTGACAAAAGTGTTGTAATCGTTTCATATATTTATTGCAATCTAAAATATTACTTTAAAAAAAACATTTTGGACCAAACTGCGATTGAAAACATGAAATCTAAACATTTTTTTTAAAGTAATGAAATCTAAAACTTAAAGTGCTTTTTTATAGTGTAATTTATATTACAGTATAATAAGATTCCATTCATTTAAAATGCAGGAGATAATTTCTTTTTTTTACCAAAACGATTTCATCTAAACGCGAACCAAATCGGTTGCAACAACAAAAGTAATACAAGAAAGAATTTCCTCAATCCAAACAGAATTAGTCGAATCTAAGATAAACTTAGCTAGAGCATGAGCGACAGAGTTACCACCTCTTTACACATGGGAAACTAAAAAAGAAGAAAACAAACAACTAAGACTCTTACAATTATTAATCACTAAGCCAAAATAAGAATTGTCATTATTATGCGCTTTCAAAGCCTTGACCACATTAAGAGAATCACTTTCCACGATAATGTTTCTAAAACCCATATCATAGGCAAATTGAATTGTCAACTTAAATCCAAGAGCTTCGACAGTGGTAGCATCAGAAAGTGCCTCAAAGTTCCATGTAGCAGCCACTAAACCAAAACCTTCCGAGTCTCAAACCTATGGCTCCTACACCCCATTTATTATCAACCGGACCAGATGCATCAATGTTCAATTTAAAGGATGATGTAGGAGGAGGAGTCCAAGTAGAGGGGGAAGATATAGAGATACTTGGCTCCACATCAACACGAGTATTCATAACTCCTTTGTAATCTTCAATGATATTCCAAGCTTTTCGGACAATATTCACCGCTTCAATATTTCTTCCTTCAAAAAAAATTTTGTTACGAGCATACCAAAGTACATAGCAAAGCGATAAAATATATACTATAACATCATATGGGGCTTTGGAGATAGTGTTTTCCAACCAATCCATGAAAGACACTCGTATTCCCTCAAATCGAATTCCTAAAGGAGAAAACGACCAAGCTTGTTTAGCCTACCAACAATTCATAAAAATGTGATCTAAATCTTCCTCTTCTGATTTGCATCAGGGACAGAAAGGGTGAGATAACATACACTTTTGAATAAGTTTCTTTTTGACTGGGAGACTATCATTAAGAATCCTCCAAGCCAAGTGAACATGCTTAGGGAATGTACTTATTTTCCATAATTTCGACCATAAAGGAGATGGATTATTATGCATAGATACCTATGGATTATCATAATCTTCCCATGTCTTGATAGATTGATAAGCACTTTTCACTTAAAAAAACCTCTTTTATGGGGACCCCAAGTCAATTGGTCCATCTGAGGGGATAAAGGAAGAGGTAACTGTGATATTTGGATTGCCTCAAAAGGTAAAAAAAATATCATTTATAAGATGCATATTCCAACCACCTGAGTTCGGAAGAATTAGTTGTGACACTTGTGATAAAATCTCAACATAATACATCACCATAAATAATCTCCAATCTCAACATATTGAGTGAATAAAATCTCAACAAGTCATAAAATGTAAATAACAAACAGACACCCCAAATAAGAGCCCGACACACCAAGACTCTAAAAACAAAAGACGAGGTAGCTTTAAAGCTAGCCTCCAGCATACTCACCAAGCAAAGCAACAACTAATCATGCACACCGTCTACCCATCCATACGAATAAAGTAGGAGGTCAACCAAACGACCATTGGGGTTTGATAACAATTCACAATTAAAGCATAATCAAAAAAAAATAAAAACTTCATAATTAATTTCAAATGATTAACAACACTTAATTGGATCATTCATAACAACTCAACATCATTAATAACATCAAGCATACAAGTATAATAATACACAAGTACATTTTCACATGTTCACATATTCACCAAATATCACCAAGTATATAAGTCACCAAGTTTCATCAATGAAAGTATTACACATTTAACCAATTATCAAATGTATGATATGCGCCTAGACATGACTCTATATGCATGTGGTACCGTTCATCACCAAGGTCATCACCTCAAGATACAACCGTATTGTCATACCCCAATTTTTGACCCAAGTTGTCACTGACACGCGTCGTTGGCCCCTACGTTCATACACAGTTTAACCTGATCAATCTTCAGTGAAAATTTCGGCAGAGAGGTATTTTAAAATACCTCATTATAGTTCCGAGTCGGGCCCTCTTCTCTCTGTATCTTCGTTTTATCGTATTTTTAATTTCCACCTTTTATTTTTTAGTTAAGGTTAATTTTGTATATAAAAGTCTTTGTTTTTATTTTTAATTAAATTTTCAATACTTATTTTTATTATTTGTTTTAGTCTTCATCCATTTTAGTTTTATCTATATCCGAGTTTAGTCCAAATCCAATATTCACACGCCTATCTGCAACAAACGCCTGCTGATCTTCAGCGCCAAGCCACCAGATTTTCTGCATTCTCAACAGAGTCCTAAGTCCCAACCAGCACTATAAATAGAGCCGGTACAACACACAGAAGAAAAATTCCGATCGCACAAAACCTGCACAAAAGAGAGTTCAACAGAATCGTACAAACAGCCAAATTCAACAGAATCGCACCAACAGCCATAACCATTTGTTTTCAAATCTCGCACACGACACATCACAGCCGTCAAGCCACCACAACAGTCACATATACACAGGGGCGACAACAACACAGAGAAGGCACGACGCAATCAACACAGCCACAAAGCAAATCGGACTCAATATTGTCGAATCCGAACAAAAGAGAGGCTACAAAGGTATGACTCCGCTTTTTTAATTCTTAGATCTAGGCCATTACGAGTTTTTGTTGGGATTTTGGATGTTAGAAATGAGAAGAGGGTAGAAAGTAGGTGAAAAACAAACAAAAAAATAGAAGAAAGGAGGTGCTTGCAGCGGCGGCGCCGCCACCTACGGTGGCCGGCCACCACGCCGCCACCTCCAACAACTGCTTTCTCCATCGGAGAAGAAAGGAAGAACAAGGAGAGAGGCGAGAGAAGTGGGAGGAAGAGAGAGAAAATTGCAATAAAAATGAGATATTTAGGGTTCACAACATATTTATATATCACCCTAACCCGACCCGTTTCTCTCTTCAAACCGAACCGGTCCAAAACCCACTCCTTCAGGCCCAATGCGTGCCTCCTGTCTCTAAGCCCAAATTCTTTTTTTAATTATTGCACCCCCTGATTACTGTCGCACCCCCCCTGCTGTATTTTATTTTTCTTATTTTCTTTTGCGCGTTTTCTTTCATTTTCTTTCCATTAGCATTGCATTTTGTTAATTCTCATGCATTTTTATTAGTTTAGGGTTATCATTCTGCCTTCATTATATTTTATTTAATCATTCATTATTTTATTTTATTTTTTTTATATAATATGGTTTAATTTGTACGTTAGGCTTGAATGTCAATATTTCATGCATCTTAGTTTAGTTTTAGCATTTCACATTTTAATCTAGTTTATAGTTTTAGGCATAGAATTTAGAATGTAAACTAGGCCTAATGTAAATAATTTATTTTGCTTATCATTTATTTTTTTCGTAGATTTTAGAATGTAAATAGGCTTAATGTAAGTAATTTATTTTTCTCGTCATTTATTTCCTTCGCAGACCTTAGAATGTATAATAGGCTTTATGTAATAGCTTTAGGTACATGTGTGCGTGCGTGTGTGTATGCCCTTTTATGCTTGGTAGTTTAGGTCAAAGGTCCTCGTGGTGGTCCAACACCACCATATGGTACCTACGCTTTACATTCCATGCTCCGTTAGTTTAATTTTAGTCTTACTATTCAAAAAACAACAAAACATGCAAATAACAAAATCACAAAAACATTTTCATAAATAAACCTTGATCCCAAATCAAGTGATCGTCTTATTTTTATTCTTCTTTCGTAAATCAAACATTGCAATCTACATTAATCGTATTTCAAGTCATTTTTCTTTAATATAAAAAACACAAAACAAACTTATTTTGCCACTTGGCTTTTCATTTTAAAACCTTTTTCAAAACTAATAAAAAACACACAACAAATCAAACGTCAATTTTTACCCCGAACTACGAGGTTTTGATCCCTCACGGGTACGTAGGCAAAGGACGCTCGTCCTTCCAAATCAATAAAAAATGTAGATAAGTAGGTCTCTTTCTTCCATCACCACTTTAACTGTTTTTTTTCAAAAAGCAAGCAAGTTTTATAGCACAAAACGTTAAATAGAACCAAGAGGTTCCCGTAGAGTACTGCGGACATAAAGGGTGCTAACACCTTCCCTTTATGTAACTAACCCCCGAACCCTAAATCTTTTCAAAGGGCGTTTTGAACTTTTTTCCCCTTTTCTCTTAAAAATTAAATGTTCAGTCGTGAATAAAATAGTGAGTCAAACGCTAATCAAATAGCCTTGATCTCCGAAAAATGGCGCGACACGTATCATAAACACCTTCGTTGAATACAAAGTATTCTAATCATCGTCGTTGGATATAAATATCCTACTTATGAATGCATGAACATATGACTCAATAATGCATACGTTCAAACAACAAATCACCAACATAAACACCGTCATTTTTCATACTTGCAAGCACCATTAAATCAACGTTGTTTTGCATGTAAGAATTCACCATCAATAATAAACCACCATTTACCGTTGTTTTTGGTAAACAATACGGGTTGGTTTTAATTATTACGCGCAGGACCAAACCAGAGATCCTAGGATATGTTGTGCATTTGTTTTTGTGCATTCATCGAGTTTGTAGGTTGCTTAGTGAACGAGATGAGACCGTGTGGCGTGTTTCGACAGAAAAATGTTTTAAAATCAAAGTAAAGGCATTAAGTTTAAATTGCAGAAACTTAAAAGAAAGGTAAAATACAATACATTAAAAATAAAGGTGGTTCGACAAATCCTTTACATACATTCTTTATGACTATTTTGTCTCGCGCCGGTACTTCAAGTGTTTTAGAATTATGTATAGGTGATTTGCAACCCGTTTTCCCTTTGGAAAACTACTATTTATACATAGAAAATAAGATGGAAAGAAACTAATCCCACAATCAACACTCCTTTCATGTAGGCAACCGCTTGTCTTCAAAGGCAGTTGCTTGACTTCAACGGTTTTGCTTCTTGACTCGTATCTTGTCGAACTTTAAGGCTTCAAGACTTTTTCATGCTAAGTCCAACATCTCATCAAAACTCCTTTAATTAAGGAAAAGACTTTGATTCCTGCAAGAGTTATACTCAACCAATGTTGACCACATTAAATGAGGTTGGTGAAAATACCAGCTAACAAATTTCCCCTCAAAAATGCCATTTTCGACTAAATATATTCAATGGAGAGAATTGACATTTTTGAGAAAACTCTAAGTATTTCAAAACATGATGTCATGCTAATCATGACTTTCAAGAGTAGTCATTTCAGGTTTTCTTTCTCCCCACGATTTCGAAATTTTGTGGGCCACCACATCTGCAGTTGAAAAGTTAATGGAGACTTTCAATTTGCCCTAAAACGCCACGTGTCTCTCGATGTCTTTTCATCTTCACTTTCTCATGTTTCCCACTTTCTGCATCATTATGGCGCCTCCTTCTTGTCGATCGATGCCTCTCGAGATTCTAAACTTTTCACTACCCAAAAAGATCCCTTCCCCTTGGGAAATGCGTGGCAATAGTTGAACCATAAAAAAGGGCATGTCACTTCTACTCCTTTGACCACTTTAGTCTTCTATAAAAGCCCCCCTTATCCATTCTCTTTTAACCATCTTCCAATCTTAGGAAATCTGCATTTTGCAAAAATGGATAACCTACCAGATGATATCCTCCTTTCCATTGTCAAGAAGGTTGCAGCTTCTGGTACAAAGAACCTCCTTACCAGATGATATCCTCTATCCGTCACCGACAACTCGCTAAAAACCATGAAGTGATTCGAACCCTGCCATGGAGCTGTATGTTTTATCTCTCTGATCCCCATCATTGTTCGGGGAAACATACCTTCATGCAACAACTTTCTGACAATGGACATTCAACATTCTGCATCGCGTTGGCTTCTCAACTTTTCGAACAAAGGGATCCTGATGTGGAAGCAGTCAAATGGATCCTTTGGGTATGCAGTTTGTTTGTTTATATCACTATCATTATCTTATGGTTTTTCTTCTCTGTCTTTCTTCATTTTTTTTAGAAGATTTTATTTTAGTCTGTTCACCCTTTTTGTAATGGTTTCATTCTTATTTCATTTTTTCTGTTATTTTTGTGTGTTTATAAAGAAGTATTCCATTGTGCGGCTTCAATTCTGGTGGGTGGTATTTTTTTTCTCTAATTTTTGGTGTATTTTTAGTTGTTAATGTGTTAGATTTTGTTTGTTTTTTTATCAAGTTTCGTGGGCACTGACACAAGGTATTTAGGTAGTTTTGTGGGCACTGACACAAGATTTTGATCAACTTGAAAAGAGAATCGAAAAGTCCTTTGATTGTTTGTTTGAGATCGTTCCTGGGAAAGATACGTTGAGGATTAAGCTGCAAATTGTAAGAATTTGGGAGGTTCCAACCTTTTTGAAACCTGATCAGACAAAGACAAATTCTCTTGAGATGGTGCTCATCGATAAGAAGGTAAATTGATAATTAAGTTGTTGCAGTCTCCTTGCTCTTATCTGGGTTAATATATGTTTACCCCCGTAATATCAGTGATTTCCGGTTTACCCCATTGTAAAAACGTTTTTTTTAGATTTCAACGTAATTTGAAGATTTTTGGTTTTAATTTTGACTATACAAAATCGATGATATTACAAGGGGGTAAACTGAAATATCGATGATATGATAGGGGGGTAAACCAAAATTCTCTCAAATTACAGGGGGCAAAAATACCTAAAATTTTGTAATTTGATGTCATGCAGGTCGAAAATCAAAAATTAGTCAAATTACAAGGTTGGAATCTAAACAATTTTTTTTTACAGGAGGTTAAACCGGAAATCGCTAATATTACAGGGGGTAAACATATATTAACCCCTCATGTTTTGGTTCAAATCTATATGCCACTTTGTTCGAAACCTGTTTTTGAATTTATGGTTTTTTTTTGTTTGTTCGAAACCTGTTTTTGAATTTATGGTTTTTTTTTGTTTTGATTTTGGTGAATTCGTAGGGTGCATAGAACGTGTTCAATAAAATTCTGCTGTGAATTCTCATCAACATTAGCATCACCACCAGGTTTGATGTTGCTCTTTTTTTATTCGTTCATATTTTAATAAATTTGATTATTTGTTTATGCCATAAATCCAAGGCATATGCTGCATACAAATATTGATAAATTTCTAAATGATCGGACTATCCAAGTTCAATACCCTGTTTTGTTTTAAATAATCTACCTCCCTTATTTGCCCTTCTTCAAGTATAAATCACATGCTTATCTTTATTTTTTCTTTGCTGTGCAGATTTATTCGAAAAGAGATGGAGAGAAAAACTTAATCACAAGTAACAGGTCAAAACAATATGGTTTTGTTAGTGTGTAATTTCGACAGGCTCATTTAATGTGGTCAACATTTAGTTGACTTTTAACTTTGCAGGAATCGAAGGCTTTCTTATTCTAATTTGAGATTTCGACAAGATAACAAGCTTAGCGTGCGTGATCAAGAGTTCGATGGAGCAAGACTAAAAGCGTGATTGCGTCAAAGTCAAGCAGTCAAGGCGGGAAAGGCACGATTTCAAGCTCAAAGGCGGTTTCCTTAGTGGGAACATGGGACAAGCAGTTGTCAAAGATGGAGGAAGTGATGATCATGGGATTAGTCTTTTTCCAGTTATTTTCTTTATTTATAAATAAGAGTTTCCTAGTCGGAAAATGGGACGCAAATCATTTATAGAAATTCTATAACACTCAAACTACTGGCGTTTAGGGAAACAAGTTATAGAGAATGTATGTAAACTGATTTGTAGACAATTTTACTTTTAATGCAATGCATTTTACATTTCCTTTAAGCTTATGCGTTTAAACTTTTACCCTTTCCTTCAATTTTATCTTACTTTTACTTGCAATCTCAAACCTGTCGAGAGACAATGCCTTTTTACTCTAAAACCCGTCATGCTCTCTAAGTAACCTGAGTGCATTTCGTGGCCTTTTTCAAACCGTTTTCGATCAAAACCTTTGCACAACATGTCCTGAGATTTCTAATTCGGTCTCGCTTGTAATAATCAAAACTAGCTCGTAGTTTGCCGAAAACACCGGTAAACAAATTGGCACGCCCAATGGGACCCTGTTTTTGCAATTGATTTTCAAAAACTTTTTCATAAAAACTGTTTTTCAAAAGTCGTCTCCTTGAGAGATCCGCTTTTAGAATTTCGTTACTATTTCCGGGGTAACTTTATTGCTAAAAACACCAAATTGTCTGTGTATGCATTTGAGAAGTGCTAAATCTATGGCTCATGCGCGTTCATCCTCTTCACAATCGTCTTCATAAGCACAATCTTTACAAGTGACTACTCCTTTGAGTGATTTAAACTTGTCGACCGCCGTGGGGGAAACCATGGCTATACCAGTTTCGATGGAAACGGGAGTAACCACTCCCTCAACCGTTTCGAAGTCCTCTCCAATGACACGACCATAAATGAGAACCTTTGTGCCCCCATTCACTGCTGGTGTTCCTTTGACTGCCAGTGTCCCAAGTTCTGCATTAGTTAGGCCTAGGCTTGATGATCGAAACACAAATGTGCAAAACCTTCCTAGGGAACAACCGTATGGTATGCCAACTTCGATGATGGCAAATGTACATAATAGTGCGTCCGCATTTGTAGACCAAGCAAATCTGTTCACAATGCACAACATACATAGTCCCTCAAGTTCTAACATTTTTGGTCGAAATACTCTACCACTCTTAACAACATATTCAATGAATTTAATAAGACAACAAATGGATGAGAGTAATCACAAAATGGTTAATTTGTTGACACAACAAATTGGTGTTGTGTTTAATCCTTTGAAACTGGACACAAATCGGAGTTACCAGTGCCCTCCACAACCTCTTTATCAACCGGTTCCACAAGTCCAAAACCAACAACCGTTGTGGTTGATCGAACCAATGGTTCAGAGGCCATAACTTGTGCCTCAACCCCAACCGGTCGAACCAGTGATTCAAGCTCAACCTGAAGTGGTTTTAGTGGATAGAAATCCTGGTGCCGATGAAGTTGTTAGGAATGTCCAACAACAAAACATAGAAGCCCATAACAATATAGCCAATTTGGTCGAGAATATAATGGTCCAAAATGGTTTAAATATTGTCTTGCATAGGCCAAACTTTGTTTCTCCTTTGTCGGAATTGGTATTACAGTCTTAACTTCCTAGGGGTTACAAAATTCCTAAGTTCACCAAGTTTGCAGGTGATACCAGTGAGTCCACTGTCAAACATATCGCATGATATTTGACAGAGGCAAGAGATCTAGAAAATGATGAGAATTTGAGATTGAAATATTTTCCAAGTTCTCTAACAAAGAATGCTTTCATGTGGTTTACTACTCTTACACCACATTCGATCCAAAATCAGACTCAATTAGTGAGGCTATTCCATGAACAATTCTACATGGGCCAATCTAAGATAAGTCTAAAGGAATTGGCGAGTGTCAATAGAAGTTCCACTGAATCCATTGATGATTACCTCAATAGATTCAGATTGTTAAAGGCAAGATGTTTCACTCAAGTGCCTGAACATGAGTTAGTCGAAATGGCCGCTGATGGCTTAGATTATTCCATCAGGAAGAAACTAGACAACACTTGAGAGATATGGCCCAGTTGGCTGATAGAGTTCGACATGTCGAAAGACTAAGGGCTGAAAAAGCCATAACTCAAAAATATCACAAAAGAGAAAAGGTTGCATATATTGAATCAAATGCAAGCAACCAAGAATTCGACATAGCTTTTGGCGATGTCAAAACGAAGGAGGTTGACATTGCTGAACTAAAACCAGGGCCCCCTTATTCATGTAAATTGTTAAGGCCCTCAAATGGGAATAATCCTGTCAAACCAAGCAATGAAAGATATGTTCCCAAAACATATACTTTTGACGTAACCAAATGCGATGAGATTTATGATCTCTTAGTTGCTGATGGTCAAGTGGTAGCACCCAAGGATTAAAAATCCCACCACTAGAGCAACGTAAGAAAAGAGGTTTTTGCAAATACCATAATTTTTGGGACATAACACCTCATGATGTTCCCTTTTCAAGGATTTGATTCAGAAAGGACTCAATGAAGGCAGGTTGAAGTTTGGAGACAAGCCAAAGCCTCAAATGCAAGTAGACTCCGATCCTATGAAAGATGCGAGCATGATGTGCAATGACTTTGCAGGCTGCAATATGGTGGAAGCAATTGTTGATGCTATCGAGAAGCTATCTATCGACACAGAAGTTGACGCAGGAGCTGATGTTGCAGAATGTCAAATGGTGTACATCACTAAATATGCAGGATATGCCGAAGAGACTACCTTGAAGCCTCATTTCAACGAGAAGTTAAAGTCAGCATATCCTACAGCTGAAGAAGAATTGATTGACTTCTTCAATCGTTGTAGACTGAAGAATTATGAGGTAATGCTCTGTCCCAGATGTAGTGTTGTATTTGACAAAGAGGCAACTAAAGGTCTTGAAGTTTCCATCCCGAAACCTAAGAAAAGAGGGAAATGGTCCGGTGATCATAGACTTAAGTTTTCCTTTACTAAGAGTTATATTCCTTTCATCAATAACTCTTCGAACACCTATTACATCAATAAAAGTGGTCAAGCAAAAGCTTTTGTTCCTTACGCACCTGATAAAAAATGGGTTCACTCCATCCATAAGAAGGTGTAACATGGGAAAAACAATATGGTGAAAGGAAGCACCAGTGTTGTTGATATTAAAAATGGTACTGCCTTTGAGTCAAAGAAGTATGCTTATAGCAAAAATTACGAGGGGAAGAATCCCATGATAAGGACTCAATGGAGAAGGTTCTAGAGGTCCAAAAAAGGCATTGCTGCGAGACTTGAAGACAAAATTGTTGACCCAAATGATGAACAAAGAATGGCGAATCAGGAAGAAGACCAGCAAAAGAAAGGTTGTCTCTTCCCTTAGTCAAAGAGGATCATGATGAATGATGAATTGGATTCAGAATTTATGGATTCAGAACAGGACTTCGACGTCATATGCAATGTGGTTTCCATTTTACCAACGTAATATGATATGGTGTCTGAAGTTGAGGATTCGGAGGAAGAGTTCGATCCCAAGGACATGGAGGAATACAAACCCATGTGCTACTTTGTAACAAATAATGGCTCTGGAGATGAACAGAAAGCTATATTCGGAAAGCCTGATGATTCGATGAAGAATCATCTAAAACCTTTGTTCATTCAAGCCAAAGTGGACGAGATTGGTATCAATAAAGTGTTAGTCGACGACGGTGATGCCATCAACTTGATGCCTCAGTCCTTGCTCAAAAGGATTGGTAAGACCGACAAAGATTTGAAGCCTCACAATGTAATTCTGTATGAAGGAAAGGCTGGTCATTCCCTTGGTGCTCTCCAAGTGAGTTTAAAGGTGGGAACTGTGGTCAGACCAACTTTGTTCATGGTGGTCCCGTTGAAAGCTAACTTCAATTTTTTGTTAGGAAGAGAATGGATTCATGGGATAGGTGATGTTCCCTCATCCATGCATCAAAGAATCTCAATTTGGAGAGATGATGGTACAGTCGAAAACATTGAGGCTGACCAAAGATATTTTCCTGCTGAAGTGAATCAAATTACAAGAAAGACTTTTAACAAAAGCCTAGAAAATATTGCCCCATGTTCATCTGCAAAATTTGTTGGCACTAATCAAGAAGATGCAAGTTCTATAAGACTTCATCCAACTCATGGTTTCATGTGGGAAAGGGATACTCTCGACATAGAACCTAATGTGGAATATATAAGTTCCCTAGCCTTAGGGAATGATGAGGATGATCATCACATCTAAGCAAGATGCTTAGAACAAAATCACGGTTGTTTAGCCGGAGCATGAGATCAAGAATGCCTTAATGGCTGGCAGTTAATAAAAGATGGTTAAGAAACCATTAGTGAAGATACTATTGAAGTGCTTAAGCCGATGCTTGAAAAATGATGGTCAATTGACCATAGATTTGATTGTATGTTTGATAAGGAATTTGTATGATTCCTAATTGAAAACCAAATGGTAAAATTTGGCATTAGTTGCCTTGAGATTCAAAGTTTTGGGTAGAAACCAAAAGAGGCTTCTGAAGCCAAAATAGATGTAATTCCTGTTTAGTACCCATTTTATCAGGTTTGTCAATAATAAAAAGTGAGGGCAAGGAGTTATGTCTATTAATGTTTTCGTAACAAATCTTGATTTATTTGCAAGTAGTCTTATGTTGCAAATAACTATTGCCCTGAAAATTGAAAATCATTGCCATTTACAATTTGTCAATGGAATGAGTTTCTTTTGATAATATGTCGAAATAAAGGCACGTATTGGAGAATATAAGCCTATTGTGTAAAAATAAAAATAGGACAAACATTTAGATTCGACAAGAAACAAACATTCGGATTTGAATTAAATGAATATGCAAACCATTGCAGAAGCATTACTAAATTGGACATTGTTATGTCACAACACAACACATAACAATACCAAACAAAAGAAAGCAAATGGCATTTGTTTTTTTTTTTTATAAAAAAAGAAGCCATCTAATGGGCCAAAATACTAAATGGCGAAACACATCAAGAGGGGTTGCCATGGCCTTAGTTAAAATTAGAACCTTGAGTATCCATGAAACAGAAGTGAACTAAGATTCAAGTGATTTCAAGGTTGAGACGACAGAAAAGACAGATATCTAACATTATGTATTCTTCGTCAGCCCCAGGAAGCGGTTAAATGAGCCTCGATTTCGTTTTGCTACCTTCACAAGCCCCGCCAGATTCATAAGTGAGCCGGTACACTAAGCCTCGAGGAAGAAAAGTCAACCCAAGATGAACCCTAAGGTTCATGAGTGATCTCCTGCAACAAGCTAACTGTTTACGATCAAAGAGATCTATGAACACCGAGAAAACATCGCCCATGGAGAACCCACCTTCATCCAACACATCAAGTATCATCAAAAAGTACTTGGCCCCATCTGATCAATGATGTGCCTCTGCGCGCAAGACCTGTTTAACCTCCTCCATATATCTGGATTCGGTTGTTGGAAAAGTTGGGAAGCCAAAGCGATACAGAATGTTGAGTACTCGCTATCCGAAAGTTGTTGCATGAAGGAGATCTTCTCTGCGCAAGGTTTATGATCAAAGAGGTAGAACAGAGCTCCATGGTAAAAATCTAAAGACCTTAGGGCGGCTGAGAAACCCTCGATAGCGAAGAGAAGTGGCCCTGAATCTGAAAAGATTCTTGATGCCGGAGTTAGCAACTTTGTAATAACGGGAAGCAAAAGGTGATCTGGCAAGTCATCCATCAAATAAGGTGTGTGGGTGAGAAAAAGGAGTGGGGTTTTTATAAAGTGGTGAGAGAAGAGGCTTTCCAAAACCTATGGTTATCATGGTTCAGGTGAACTATTTAAGGGTGTTGAGAGAGGCGCGTTGCTTCTTGAGATTGGGAAACATGAGTCCCGATGAAAACACGTCATGATTATAAGGGTTGGGAAAGTACAGAAGACCTGAAGGTCGACAAACCACAAGGGTTGGACGAGATCCCAAGGCGAAGTAAAGGAGTGCCACTAACCTTTTTTAACTGTTGAAGTAATGGCCTATAAAATCGTTAGGTAGTGGAGTCCAAAAGAGAACATGAAAGGATCGTTCTCAAAAGTCATTATGACCATGACGTTAGGATAATGGAAAGAGAAAAGTGTTTTAAAAAATGCCAATCTTCTCCTTTAATTTCTCGATGAGTTTCGTCGAAAATGGCGTTTTTGGGAGGCATCTTGTTAGCTTGTAATTTCGACTGACTCATTTAATATGGACAACCTACCTGCATAGGGAGGGTAACACCACCACTCTCGCTGGACCCCGTATTTGATGAGACAAGAGGAGGAACCTTAAGTAGAGCCGCCAAAGAAGCAATCAACAAAGACGTTAGAGATTCAACAAACATCATTTTCCCAAAAGGGGAACAATGTAACACCCCGTTTTCCCAACAATGTAAATAATACAAATAATCAGAGTATTCGACGTAAAACGGAATGTCACACTACATTTAAAATATAAATAGAGTAAAGTTACTATTTATTAAAACCACTTTAACAAAACATCGCAGCGGAAAATAGATTCATAGTTCAACAACTTTGGCACTATGACCTCAACGTAAACAACTTAATCAAAAAGGTTCAACAACATGGTTCATAAATAATAATACGCAACAGTGGAAAACAAGTAAATAATCCCCATCACGTTACGTATCAGAGCGACCCTAAGACGACGCATGAGAGAGTCAACTCACATTAGCAGCTAATCCTGGTTATCTGCACGTTATCCACGTAGAGGCAACATTCAAACAAAAGGGGTGGGATTTCACATTCAATAATAATAAGCATATAATTCATCAACGGAATTTAACAACCTAAACAACAATAATAGTTCACATATACTTATTATCAACAATAATTCACATATGCTTCACTTAGTTTCACTTAGCATTTAAATCAACAACAGCTATTCAACAACGACGACGACAACTCAACATTAACAACAATGCAACGACACAACAACAACTTGACTATGCAGTATGCATGTGGTACCAATCAACGCTGGAGCATAAGCTCCTAAAATCAACACTGGAGCATAGCTCCTAAAATCAACGCTGGAGCATAGCTCCTAACTTTATATGAGTATGCATGGACTCAACAACTTAACAAACAACAACGTACAACTTCAACGACTTGACGACATCAACAACATTGACAACATCAACAACAACGTAAGACATCAACGACAACAACAACAACAACTAACAACAACAACCACAACAACATCAACATTATAATCTCAATAGTATTCATCATATAATTGCAACATCATATAATCATTATGTTAATTCTACATAAGCATGCATATAATAATTCATCAACATATATACATACCTTCCTGTAATATTTCATCAACAAGTTATTCATATAATAGACCATCAATTATCTATGAATTCTACGGACTTTCTACACTCTTAACATCCAATTCTACATGTTCTATCATTAAATCCGGTTGTAAACCCTAATTCTCAATTCTACTTGAACAACAACAAAACTACATGTTAAATTCAATTTCAGAATTATACAACCTAAGATTAGAGAATATTAGTCCCACCCTTACCTTAGATTGGTGATTGCAAGACTCTACAAGTTCTCTCTTCTCTTGGTTCTCCTCTTCTCTTGGTTCTCCTCTTTTTCTCCAAAAGCCTCTCAATCTAATTTGTGTCTGGCTCTTAGCTTTTATATCTCACACCCTCAACATATTTTCTAACTAAATCCAAACCACGTATTTTCTTACTAAATCCAAACCACGTATTTTCTTACTAAATCCAAATCACGTATTTTCTTACTAAATCCAAACCAGCCCCTTAAATATATTTATTCTAATTTTCCAACATATTCTACTAAATAATAATATAAAGCCACATAATAAAATATTAAAACATCACAACACATCATAAATCAACATAAATCATATAAGTCATATAAAAGACTCTAAACTCAACCAAAAATAATTAAATAATAAAATAGGGCGTTACAAACAATATCATCCATAGTGGATCGCAAGCACCGTGGAATGAGAAAACTAAAGCGCTACATTAAAATCACCTGTACGCGCCTATAAAGGTTAAAAAATAGTACCGTCCACAACAGATCATAAGGCTCATAGAACGAAGAAATCGAAAACCTCAAAAGGTCGTCTTAGATGCGGTTTGTGAAATCAACAAAACCCAAGCTTTTGAAACACAAAGAAGTCCCCTGCTTTAAAGGTTGAGGCTCCTAAAACATTATATCAGGCTACGTATTAACTTCGTTATCTTAAAACTTAGAGGGTATCTGTTCCAGAACCCAAAGTTTATATCAAGCTACATATTAAAGATATCAATTCAGTAGTAAAAACTTGACTTTGTAACTTCAAAGAACAAATATCACATCCCTTTTATATAGTTTTAAAATGACTTATGTTGTACTTTAAATTATTATAATAATAATAACAAAAATTAAAATAGTTTTGTAATATATAATACAATACATATATTTAGTTTTTCATTTAGAATGTATCGATAAAAATACTCAATATCAAAAGTATTTTCCCTTTTAATTATGAATGATATTCATAATTGTAAAAATAAAAATTCATAATTGACTAAAATTCATATTGTAAAAAAAAAAGGTATTCACGAATTTAGTTAAGAAAGATTATATTCATGAAATAAAATATTAAATTATATTAGGTAAGTGATTGTGCCTGATCAGAAGGTAACTATCAGTGTAGTTTCTGTACGGTGGTAGAATGCTTGGAACGACAGGGAGTGTATACTTGCAGACACTCCAACGCTCAAGTCAGTATGAGATCAGAATGAAAGGTTATAGAGAGAGACACACGTGTACTGGGCAGTTACGAATTCGTAGAAAGTGTAACCGCTTATGAGAGATTCGTGGGAGCCATGATGACGACCATTATAGTTCGTTTGAATTGGTTATTGTTGCTCCGAGCACCCCTCTCGCTACGAGGAAGTGTGTTGCGAGCAATATATGTTGCCAAATGTGTAATTTGCGTTGTATTTGTGTTAGACCTAAGTAATTAGGCCTAAGTATTTTAGCTGATCCATAACGGTAAATATAAAATAAAGTAGTTTAAATTTTGTTAATATTTTGAGAAATTAAAAACATTTCTTTAGTCTATTTCTTTAGTATTATAAAAGTTGTAATTGCAAAACATATTTTCTTTAATATTATAAAAATATGTATTCAACTTCAACTTTTAAAAAAAAAAAAATGTATTCAACGTCAATAAATTCTAATGGTTGACTAATTAAACCGTGTTCATAAGGAAAAAAAACTTAAATAATATTTTATTTACTTTGCTAGTATTGTTATATAAACTAGTGGTTTTGTTTGCTCTTAGCAACAAAAAATCTTATTACTGCAATTGATATTGAAGCTATTCGAAATGGCTAAGTTTTCCTTCATGCCCGTTCTCGTCCTTGTCTTTATTTTTTCAGGTATATTAATTTTTTACATCATATTTCGTAGCACCTATATAGTTGTTTGCTGGTAGTGTTCATTTGGTTAGGTAATCATATGAAATGACCACATTATTTAACATTGAGTTCTATAGAAACCTCCAATTCTCTTTGGTTAAGATACATTAATATTCCATGATAAGGAGAAATTGGCTTCAAATTCTCTACTGATCAAAAAAAAAAAAACTAACTACTACTATATTCTACTTTTTTCCCTTGAAGTAACAATTTCTTGTGTACAATAATAGTTCAATGTCTCTTACTTTTGTCTAATTATTGTCTTTATTTTCACTATTTGTTTTCTTGAATGTAATTGTTTTTTCTTTTTGTCGCAGTTATAGCAATGACTTGTTGTGCAGACAACATATGTGTCACAAAACAAGAAGGTGACTGCGATCGTTTTGCGTGCGATAATTGGTGCAAGCAAAGTTTTGCTGACGGTAGAGGAACTTGCATACGCGAAGGAGACCCTCTTAATCCTAAATATATATGTAATTGTTTTCATAAATGTTCTATCTAGAACAGAAATATCAAAGTTTCAATACTTAAAATGTAAAACCGTATCAAAATAAATTTAATAAATTCATGCTTCTTACCTTGACAAAAGTGTTTAATCGTGTCATATATTTATTGCAATCTAAAATATTTACTTTAACAAAAATGGTATTGAAAAAACATTTTGGACCAAACTGCGATTGAAAACATGAAATCTAAAACTTAAATGATTTTTTATAGTGTAATTTCTATTACAGTATAATAAGATCCCATTCGTTTAAACGCGAACCAAATTGGTTGCGACAACAAAAGTAATACAAGAAGGAATTTCCTCAATCCAAACAGAATCAGTCGAACCTAAGGCAGACTTAGCTAGAGCATGAGCAACTCAGTTACCACTTCTTCACAGATGAGAAACTAAAAAAGAAGAAAACAAACAACTAAGACTCTTACAATCATTAATCACCAAGCCAAAATAAGAATTGTCATCGCTATGCACCTTCAAACCCTTGACCACATTCTAAAACCCATATCATAGGCAAATTGAATTGCCAACCTAAATCCAAGAGCTTCAACAATCGTAACATCAGGAAGGGCCTCAAAGTTCCATGTAGCAGCCACTGAACCAAAACCTTCCGAGTCTCGAACTATGGCTCCTACACCCCATGTATTATCAACCGGACCATATGCATCAATGTTCAATTTGAAGGATGATGTAGGAGGAGGAGTCCAAGTAGAGGGGGAAAATATAGAGATAGCTGGCTCCACATCAACATGAGTATTCATAACTCATTTGTAATCTTCAATGATGTTCCAAGCTTTTCAGACAATATTCACCGCTTCAATATTTCTTCCTTCAAAACAAATTTTGTTATGAGCATACCAAAGTCCATAACAAAACGATAAAATAGTGTTTTCCAACCAATCCGTGAAAGACATTGGTATTCCCTCAAATCGAATTCCCAAAGGAGACAATGACCAAGCATGTTTAGCGTACCAACAATTCATAAAAATGTGATCTAAATCTTCCTATTCTGATTTGCATCGGGGACATAAAAGGTCAGACAACATACACTTTTGAATAAATTTCTTTTTAACTAGGAGACTATCATTAAGAATCCTCCAAGCCAAGTGAACATGCTTGTACTTATTTTCCATAATTTCGACCACAAAGGAGATGGATTATTATGCATAGATACTTGTGGATTATCATAATCTTCCCAATGCTTGATAGATTGATAAGCACTTTTCACTTAAAAAAATATCTCTTTTATGGGGACCCCAAGTCAACTGGTCCATCTGAGGGGATAAAGGAAGAGGTAACTGTGATATTTGGATTGCCTTAAAAGGTAAAAATAAATATCATTTATAAGCTACATATTCCAACCACCTGAGTTTGAAAGAATTAGTTGCGACACTTGTGATAAATCAGATTGGATTTGTTTTTGAGTCCATATGCCTTGTAGCCATTTCGTAATGGAAGCCAGTTGTCCTCCCAAATAGTAATGAAGTGACCGGTACCCACTCTTCACCAACAACCTTTCTTGATCACCCACAAAGCCTCATGAATACTCCTTCATGTGAAACTCGGTAGATAACCAACCTGAGAATGAAGAAGATCATGATGTAACACCATAAACCCTTAAAGCGATAAATCACGCAAATAATACAAAACATACAAATGATTTAGATGCTACTTCTTCTATGAGTCCAAGACATGCATTATTAATTTTTCTCAAAACATCGCAGCGGAATAATATCATACAACTCATCAACAGATAATAAAAATCTCCAAAATATCCATGTCATATAATCATAATACATCACCATAAATAATCTCCAATCTCAACATACTGAGTGAATAAAATCTTAACAAGTCATAAAATGTAAATAACAGACAGATACCCCTAATTAAAGCCCGATACACTAAGACTCTGAAAGCAAAAGATGAGCGCCGAAATGGGAAACGAACGCCACATTACCCTAGGAGACTATGGAAGACTTGACAACTTGGATGAAATATCACTTGGTTTCCAAACAGCAAACTCGATGGTGTTTGACATCAAGAACAGTGTTAAGGTGAATTTGATATCTAACCAATTTTCAGGTAAGGAGACGGAAGATTGCAACCTCATTTGAAACAATTTTTGGATGCCTACAGCACAATCTACCCAACTGGGGTGTCAGAATCAGACAAACGACTTAGATTGTTTGGCTATTCTCTAACCGGAAAGGCAAGGGATTGGCTTGATGCTTTACCAATTGCAAAATACTTGGCGCGGAAGAAGGAGATTTCCAGCTTTAAGCAACAAGAAGGAGAAATCCTATATGATGCAAGGGAGAGGTTCAAGCTACTGTTGAAGAGGTGTCCATGTCACAAGTTTTCGAAATTGGATATCATACAAGCCTTCATTATGGGACTAAAACTAGATACTCGGATGTTACTAGATGCTTCTGCAGGAGGAACCATGAAGATCAAGACAGCTGATGAAGTTCGTGCACTGATTGATAACATGTCTCTATATGAATATCGGGGGCACACCGAGGAAGAGGCGACCCCAAGGAAGAAAGTTATGATAGATCTAAACACTCAAGATGTTTTACTTGCTAGCAATAAACTTCTCAACATACAACTAGAAAGTATAGCAAAAATGTTGGAAGCTCGTGAAGTTGCACACCTATTTGCAAAAACCAACTCTGAGATCTGTGAGCAAGCTCATGAAAGTGGTGCATGTTTACCAGCAAGTTTGGGGTTTTCAGAAGAGCAAGTAAAGTATATGGGGAATTATTCTAGGCAGCAGAGGAATCCATACTCCAACACTTATAATCCAGGTTGGAAAGAACATTCAAACTTCTCTTACAGAAGCAACAATGTTCTACAACCAGCACAGACAACCCCCCCAGGAACTCAACAACAACCACCAAGGCCAAGTCTAGAGGAGGTAATGTGAAGAATACTGAAGGGCAGATTGAGAGGTTGGCTAAGGAGTTTGATGAAATGCAAAAGTGATACGAGGTTTGCATGAAGAACTTGGAAGGGCAGATGGGACAATTGTCTGCAGATCTTGCAAATGCTACAAGAACAAGATTTTATGGAATAACCCTAGATAATCCTAGGAATGAAACTTGCAAGATGATGGAAGTGGAAAAGGATGAAGAGGAAGAGATTGATCATCTAATAATAGAACACAAGGTTTTAAAAGGATTCAAGCTATTGGTGAAGGAATTAAAAACTCTCAGCGATGTTTTACAAACCAAATTAAAAATATTAAGGATTAAGAGTTCAATGTTCTTGGCTTAAATTCAGATTAAAAAGCATCATGGGATCGTTGGTTTCATCTACATTCCAAGTCTATTTCTCTATCTTTAGATTAAATTCTTTTCTAAAAGCAAGAATCTCTTAGGTATTTTATGTTTCCTTTTAGAATACATAAATGTATCTCAATAAAGACCAAACCTATTCTCATGGTTGATTATTATTGAGACCCTTTAAGTGCGACTCTTATTGTCTCACTACTTCACAAAACGAATCATTTGGGGTGTTCCCATCAAGTTTTGTGTCGTCTTGTCTAATTTCATTTATTCCAATATCAAACTTCATCTTTCGATCCTTCGTTTGATATTTGACATAATGAAATAACAACTATTAAACTTTACCTTTCGGTTCTTCGTTTAATACTTGATATTGAGTTTGAAAATGAAGAAATTAGATTAGAAAATAGAAGTTAAACAAATAGATATTTAGACTTGGTTTGAATAGGATTAAGTCATTAGACTATTCCAACATTCCCAAGACTAAAAGGTCTACTCACTCATGATCATAGTGGACATAAGATTAAAATAGAAAATAAATTGCATAATTGTAAATGACTGAATGTAAAGTGCTGGAAATGTAAAGAACAGAAAAGTAAATAGCAAGAATGTAAAATTGCAGAAAATTAGAATAACAACAACTTAAACCATAAGTAACTTTGTATTTCAATAATAAGCAAGTTTCCAATGATCCAAGATGATTACAAGTCTGACAGAGGACCTATTTATAGCCTAAAACCTCAAGACAAGACATTAAACATTAAATTACAATCTTTAAATCAAGGAAAACCAAAGAGTTTTGTAACAGGAAACGTTGACAACAAAAACGCACGGTTGATGAGTCAATAAATTAGTGTTTATGATATATTATTTGAGTCTATTTTATTTAGATTTGATTTCGTTTTATTTAAATATTATTTCCTTTTAGAATTATTTTACTTCAATTGCAAGTTATTATATTTCAGGAACAAATATCTAAAGATTTAGTCTTGGAGCAAAAGAAAGAGGATTATGAGCTGATTCGGGACGAAAATACGAAATATGGGACAAAAATATGTCACTCCCCAAAGTCAGAGACTTGGCACGGCCCGTGCCACCAGCAGCACGGCAGTGCCAACCTTCAGAGTCCACTTTTGCTGCTTCTGCTTCATGGACAAGCTACCTATTAGTTTACTTCTGACCTAAAAGCCCATGGTTTCTTGTGGAACATTCTAT
>Ga0228711_1003935_pt1 | contig 23044 bp, 23 predicted proteins | sample MedpolnodulmetaG_2_FD_177996 | JGI IMG/M metagenome (GOLD analysis project Ga0228711, IMG submission 177996) | Root nodule microbial communities from Medicago polymorpha collected in Santa Monica, California, United States - brown nodules | ecosystem: Host-associated > Plants > Roots > Nodule...
CCTCATCACCATACACATAATATATATATATATATATATATATATATATATATATATATATATGCAACCCTCAACAAATTCATTATATATGTATTCACCAACAATTGCACAATCAATCAACATACATGTATTCAGCAACTTCACCAACAATTGCACAATCAATCAAAATACATGTATTCACCTACAATTGCACAATCAATCAACATATATGTATTCACCAACATCAACTTCATTATATAGTTCAAAAACAACATACGGTTTCTCACAATCCAAGTAAAGGACAAAATACATCATATTAAGATAAATATCATTTTCAACACCTAACAATCATCCATACATCCTTATGTAATTATATAAAGCTATTCACAATTGATTTACAAAGTATTTGGTCTTAAAGATTATTTCGACAAAGTTCGTCTATCGTTTCACAACTTTAAAATAATTGAAGAAATTCAATCAAAACTAAGAAAACAAACTCTAATGCCTCAACTATGTATACACATTAATCACATATGAGTGTAGTAGCATATACATATGCGTTTCACCGGCCAATACCGATAAATCCCAAAAGTTCACCTAAGTTCGTCTCATGGTATCATTTTGCATGACCAATTCATTCTCAAAATGAAACCAAATTAAACCACTCCTAAACATCACAACTTCATGTTTACATACTCATTAATTCACTATAAAGACTTCTTAAAACTCTATAAATTTTGAAGATGTTTCATGATTTAGTGAAAATTTTATGACAAGGTTTCATGAAAAATGTCGCATGACCTATGTGTAGTAATTTGATCATAAATCAAGTTCTAGAAAACATTTTGAAGTGGGACTAAATCCATTGGAAAGATGACATCCATATCTAAAACTTTTATGTTTACAACTAAGGCTGAATCGATTCATATCATGTTTGAATCGATTCAAACAAGTCAGAGAGAAAAATGAGACGATTCAAAACTATCTAAATCGATTCAAATCTGCCCAGATGCAGATTGATATGATTCAAACCTTTCTGAATCAACTCAATGGCATGGAAAACACATTTTGAGATACAGGTTCATCCCCAAATCATCCCAAAACTCCCTATTTTGATCCCCAACGTACCCAAAACAATAAAGATCATTTTCCAAAGTTCGAATGCATCACTTAAACTCTTTTTGCAACAATACTAAACAACTTATACTTCAATTCACTTACTTCAAGGTTTCAACAACCACAACTTACACACAATCAACACATATATCACACTCATTTCATGAAATGACATTATCAACAACACTCAACAACAACCACAACTCACAATCATGAATTCAACCACAACTCAACAACACAATATCACAATTCATCTATTTGAGAAAAATTTACAAAGTACCCATTTCTATATAACTTGAGCATGCAATTTCAACATCAACAACTTAATTATCATCAAATCCACATACCCAAACATAGCACTAAAATAAGAGCACGAATTTCACCAATTAAAATCACAATAATCACTTTTCACAAATAAGCACTTTTGAACTTGAGAAGGAAAAGAGATTATACAAAGGATTATGAATGAAAACTAGCCCCCTTACCTCAATAAGCAATAATCCTAGCAAAAGCTTCAATTAAGCTCCTAGAATCTCTATCACCTCTTGGTTCCTCAAGCTTCTCTCTTCAAACCTTTTTCTCTTCCTCTTGCTCTTTCTCTCTCTACTTCTTCTCAAAATCTTAAAAAATGAATGTGAACCCTAATTCTCTTAATGACTAAAGTTTAAATATTGTCCACATTAATGGGCTTAACCCTTAAAAGTCCAATGGGCTCAAAACTCTTATAAACTAACTCTCAAAGTTTCTATCAACTTACGAATAAAAGTTACTGAATAATTACCGATTCAAAACTAATTACCACCACCGAATAGTAACTTAGTAAAATAATGGTTCTCACTTGAAACACTAAAAATAACCCTCACCATGAATTTATCAATTTACCATTGCTCACAAAATGACGAAAATACCCCTGAGTCTAAAATGACTATAATACCTTTATAACACCGAAATCCACTAATCCTAACACAAAATACACAAAGAGGTAATTAATCACATATAAGCACATATAAACACATATTAAATAATTAGAAACAAATCTAACGAAAAATCAGGTTGTTACAACTCTCCCCTACTAAAAGAATTTTCGCCCTCGAAAATTACCTGAAGGAAACAACTCTGGATACAAAACCCTCATCCTACTCTCCGATTCCCAAGTGGCACTCTCACCAGTTCGTCCAACCCAAATCACCTTAACCATAACGATCTTTTTTCCACGCAACCGCTTCACCTCGCGATCCTCAATCCTAACTGGCCAAGTCTCAACGGTCAAATTATCCCTTACTTCCAAATCATCCACTTAAATCACATGAGACACAACATAAATATACTTCCTCAACTGGGACACATGAAACACATCATGAAGATTCGACAAAGACGGTGGTAACGCAATCCAGTACGCTACAACCCTAACCTTCTCCACAATCTCAAATGGCCCAACAAAACGAGGAATTAACTTCCGACACTTCAAAGCACGTCCAACACCGGTTACAGGATTCACTCTCAAAAACACACGATCACCAATCTGAAACTCAATGTCCTTTCTCCTCTTATCATGATAACTCTTCTGCCTACTCTGAGACGCTTTCATCTTCTCTTGAATCATCTTGACCTTTTCGGTAGTCACTTGCATAACTTCCGGTCCTAACAAAGCACTTTCACCTGACTCATACCAACACAACAACGTTCTACACCTTCTACCATACAAAGCCTCAAACGGTGTCATCCCGATACTAGAATGAAAATTGTTGTTGTAAGTAAACTCAATCAACGGTAAACATTCGACCCAACTGACACCTTGCTCCAAAACACAAGCTCTCAACAAATCCTCCAAACTCTGAATAGTCCTCTCTGTTTGCCCATCAGTCTGAGGATGATACGCAGAACTCAACCTTAACTTAGTTCCCAAAGCAGCTTACAAACTCTCCCAAAACTTAGAAGTAAACCTCGGATCCCGATCAGACACAATACTAGAAGGAATACCATGCAACCTAACAATCTGCTCAATGTAGATCTCAGCCAACTTCGCCACAGATATATCGGTCTCAATAGGAACAAAATGTGCCGACTTCGTCAAACGATCAACAATCACCCAAATCGAATCAAATCCCTTCACAGTCTTCGACAACGCTCCAAAACAACCACTTAGGCACAAACAACAGTTGCATCAAAACTTACGGCTTCTGATGTTCAATCTTCGACTTCTAACAAATCAAATAAGCATAAACAAACTCTGCGATCTCCTTCTTCATTCCAGGCCACCAAAACAACCTCTTCAAATCCTAATACATCTTCGTCGCTCCTAGATGAATCCTCAGACTACTTCTGTGACCTTCGTCCAAAATTCGCTTCTTAAGCTCAAGCACATCCGGTACACAAACTCGATCATGAAACATCAAAAGACCATTCTCATCCAATTTGAAGTCCACACCTTTACCTTGGTTAACCAACACCACACGGTCCACGAGTTCCAAATCTTCATTCTGACCCTTCTTGATCCCTTCCAAAATATTACTTGTCAGCTTCAATATTCCCAACCTCACACCATCTGGCGTCAACTCACTAACCAAACTTAAATCTCGAAACTGCTCAATCAACTCCAACTCCTTAACCATCAAAGCAGACATATGCAAAGTCTTTCTACTCAAAGCATCAGCAACAACATTCGCCTTTCCGGGATGATAACTCAACTGAAAGTCGAAATCCTTAAGATACTCCAACCACCTTCTCTGCCTCATATTCAACTCTTTCTAATCAAACAAGTACTTCAAACTCTTGTGGTCACTGAACACTTCAAACTTAGAACCATATAGATAATGCCTCCAAATCTTTAACACATAACAATTGCTGCCAATTCCAAATCATGAGTCGGATAGTTCTTCTTATGTACTTTCAACTGCCTTGACGCATAAGCCACAACCTGACGATTCTACATTAACACACCACCAAAACCCAACTTAGAAGCATCACCATAAACAACAAACGATTCCTTCGGATTCTGTAAAATCAACACTGGCGCTGAAGTCAACCTCTTCTTCAACTCTTGGAAACTCTTCTCACACTTAGCATCCCAAACATAAGCTTGTCCTTTCCGAGTCAATTGCGTCAATGGCAACGCCAACTTAGAGAATCCCTCAATAAACCTCTGATAATAACCTACCAGCCCAAGAAAACTTCTAATCTCAAAAACAGACTTCAGAGAATCCCACTGCAACACTGCATCAACCTTCGACGGATCCACCGATATACCACCCTTCGAAATCACATGACCAAGGAAACTTACTTCCCGCAACCAAAACTCACACTTCGACAACTTAGCAAACAACTGATTCTCCTTCAAAACACACAACACAATCCTCAAATGTTCAGCATGTTCCTCCTCTGACTTCGAATACACCAAAATATCATCTATAAACACCACCACAAATCGGTCCAGAAAAGGATGAAATATTCTATTCATATATTCCATGAAGACACCTGGCGCATTTGATACTCCAAATGGCATCACAGAATACTTATAGTGTCCATACCTTGTTCGGAACGCGATTTTGGATATGTCTTCCGCTTTCACTCTAATCTGATGATATCTTGATCTCAAATCAATCTTACTGATAACTTCCGCACCAACCAGCTGATCCATCAAATCATCATTCCTCGAAAACGGATACCGTTCTTAATCGTCACCTTGTTCAACTGCCGATAATCCACACACAACCTCATGCTTCCATCCTTCTTCTTAACAAACAACACTGGAGCATCCCACGGGGAAACACCCGGTCTAATGAACTGCTTCTCGAGCAAATCTTCCAACTGCTTCTTCAACTCACCCAACTCTGATGCAGACATCCGATACGGCGCAATCGAAATAGGACTCATTCCAGGTACTAAATCAATTACAAACTCAACTTCCCTCTCTGGCGGTAATTCAGTAATGTTTTCCAGAAAAACTTATGGAAACTCTTGCACTTCCGGCAAATCACTAATTCCTTTCTCACTACTTTCCTTCAATGAAGCAAACATCATGAATACACAAGATTCACCGTCCAACGACTTCTTCACTTGCTCTGCGTTCAAGAACTTCCCACCTACTTCCGCTACTGGCTTAGAAAATGTTATACTCTTAGTTACACAATTAATGCTAACACCAAAAGACAACATCCAGTCCATACCAAAAATCACATCCATATGCTTCAACGGAAGGCACACAAGATCCAACTCAAAATCAACATTACCAAAATTAACAAGACATTTAGCACACACCAAGGAAGTAGTCACCGAACCACTAGCCGGGGTGTCGATAACCATCCCTCGCAACAACGGAGTTACAACCAAATTCAAACGTTCCACACAACTAATCGAGATAAAAGAATGAGTAGCATCAGTGTCAATAATTGCAATCAAAGGAGTACTATTGATAAAACACATACCTCGGATAAGATTATCTGGATGCTCCACTTCCTCCGCATTCAATGCAAACACTTTTCTCGCCGCCTTCTTTGGCTTGGTACACTTAGTACTGATATGACCATTCTCACCACAATTGTAACAAGTAATCTCCTTCTTGCACTCAAACGACTTATGACCCTCTTGCCCATACTTGAAGCAACTATCACTCTTCTTGCAATCACTAGAGTAGTGACCCAAGGTTCCACAATTAAAGCATCTGACATCAGCTAATCTCGACTTAGAGCCTCCACCAACCTCTTTCTTCTTTCCTTTGTCCTTGTTGTACGGTTTCCCAAATCCATGTTCCTTTCCTTTCTTATCATGCAATGCTTTGTAATGGTTCGCCTTGACCTTCCCTGCATCATCAAACATACGACACTTGTGCACCAAAGTATCGAAATCTCTAATCTCCTGGACACACATATACTGATAGATCTCCGTCCTGAGGCCACTCTCAAACTTCACACACTTCGAAGCCATGGCATCCTCGACATTGATATACGGACAAAACCTCGAAAGCTCCTCAAACTTAGCTGCATACTCCGCAACAGACAAGTTATCTTGCTTCAAGTTCAAGAACTCCACTTCCTTCCTAATTCTCAAATCCTCTGGAAAGTACTTCTTCAAAAACTCACTCTTGAACCTAGCCCAAGTCACAACCTCTCCACCGGCCTCAAGTCTCCCCTTAGCATTAGTCCACCAAAACTCTGCTTCCTCAGCAAGCATGTGGGTAGCCAACCTGACCTTCTGATAATCACTAGTCACCATAGCACGGAAGATCCTCTCCATGCCTTGCACCCATGTCTAAGCTCCCTCCGGGTCAAACCTTCCCTTGAACGTTGGCGGATTCTTTCGCAAGAAACGATCGAGCCTCCGCTCCTCAGCTTCTCTAGGATCACGATGACCATCCGCCGCCTACTCATTGGCCTGAGCCAACACCTGCGCCATTGCAGCCAAAGCCTGTGCAATTGTCGCGTCATCTCTGCCACCAGCCATCTCACTTCTACACAAAACCAACCAACAGATTAAAACAACAACACAACAAAACAAGTACCAAAGGTAATCCAATACCATCTGCGTACAAATAGGAAATTCAACGAATACTAGTCCGAACAAGACTAACCACGACTCTGATACTAACTCGTAACGTCGTATTTCTATTAAAGCGATAAAACACGCGAATAAAACATATATTCAAGAAATAGAAGAATAATTAATATATAAAATTTCTCAACAGTCGCAACGGATATAAATCATACATCTCCAAAATATACATGTCATACGATCAATATACATCATCATATAAAATCTCCAAATCCCTACACATGGGCAAAAACTCAACAACATAAATCCAGCATAGTCAATCTAGAATAATCATAAAGACAGACATCCTAGACCGATAACGGAGAGAGTTCCCGCTATCCAAGCACTCACCAAGCAATCAATAACTACTCATGCATGTCGTCTACCCATTCATACAAATAGGTAGGCGGTCCACCACAAACCACTGGAGGTTAGCTTCACATCAATCATAATCAACATAAACAAATTGAAAATACAAGCATTGAATTAAACCTCAATTACTAGCATGACAGATAAATTTAACTTCCAAACATCATTCAACAATCACAAACAAGTTCACAACGTCATCAACATGTAATCAATCAATCACATTCACATCGAAAACTCATTATTCATACACTATGACTCATGCCACGACATGATATGTTCCTAGACACGACTTCTAAATGCATGCGGTACCGTCATCAACAACGTCTAGCCCGTCACCCCATGATGCCAACTACACATAATAATCACCTCAATTGGATATATAATCCGTCACCATCAGTCATGATTTCATGAACATATGACTCGACAACAATGCATATGTTCACATATACAATTCACCACGTCATCAGCATTCACATAATATATATGCAATCCTCAACAAATTCAACATATATGTATTCACCAACAATTGAACAATCAATCAACATACATGTATTCACCGACAATTGCACAATCAATCAACATATATGTATTCACCAACATCAACTTCATTATATAGTTCAAAAACAACATACGGTTTCTCACATTCCAAGTAAAGGAGAAAATACATCATATTAAGATAAATATCATTTTCAACACCTAACAATCATCCATACATCCTTATGTAATTATATAAAGCTATTCACAAAAGATTTGCAAAGTATTTGGTCTTAAAGATTATTTCGACAAAGTTCGTCTATTGTTTCACAACTTTAAAATAATTGAAGCAATCAAAACTAAGCAAACAAACTCTAATGCCTCAACTATGTATACACATTAATCACATATGAGTGTATTAGCGTATACATGTGCGTTTCACCGGCCAATACCGATAAATCTCAAAAATTCACCTAAGTTCGTCTCATGGTATCATTTTGCAAGACCAATTCATTCTCAAAATGAAACCAAATTAAATCACTCCTAAACATCACAACTTCATGTTTACATACTCATTAATTCACTATAAAGACTTCTTAAAACTCAATATAAATTTTGTAGATGTTTCATGATTTAGTGAAAAAGTTATGACAAGGTTTCATGAAAAATGTCGCATGACCTATGTGTAGTAATTTGATCATAAATCAAGTTCTAGAAAACATTTTGAAGTGGGACCAAAGCCATTGGAAAGATGACATTCATATCTAAAACGTTTATGTTTACAACTAAGGTTGAATCGATTCACATTCTGTTTGAATCGATTCAAACAAGTCAGAGAGAAAAATGAGATGATTCAAAACTATCTGAATCGATTCAAATCTGCCCAGATGCAGATTGATATGATTCAAACTTTTCTGAATCGACTCAATGACATGGAAAACACATTTTGAGCTACAGGTTCAGCCCCAAATCATCCCAAAAATCCCTATTTTGATCCCCCAACATACCCAAAATGTAAAGATCATTTTCCATAGTTCGAATGCATCACTTAGACTCTTTTTGCAACAATACTAAACAACTTATACTTTAATTCACTTACTTTTTCAAGGTTTCAACAACCACAACTTACACACAATCAACACATATATCACACTTATTTCATGAAATGACATTATCAACAACACTCAACAACAACCACAACTCACAATCATGAATTCAACCACAATTCAACAAAACAATATCACAATTCATCAATTTGAGCAAAATTTACAAAGTACCCATTTCTATATAACTTGAGCATGCAATTTCAACATCAACAACTTAATTATCATCAAATCCACATACCCAAACATATCACTAAAATAAGAGCACGAAGTTCACCAATTAAAATCACAATAATCACTTTTCACAAATAAGCACTTTTGAACTTGAGAAGGAAAAGAGATTATACAAAGGATTATGAATGAAAATTAGCCCCCTTACCTCAATAAGCAATAATCCTAGCAAAAGCTTCAATTAAGCTCCTAGAATTTCTATCACCTCTTGGTTCCTCAAGCTTCTCTCTTCAAACCCTCTTCTCTTCCTCTTGCTTTTTCTCTCTCTACCTCTTCTCAAAATCTTACAAAATGAATGTGAACCCTAATTCTCTTAATGACTAAAGTTTAAATAGTGTCCACACTGATGGGCTTAACCCTTAAAAGTCTAATGGGCTCAAAACTCTTATAAACTAACTCCCAAAGTTTCTATCCACTTACGGTTAATAGTTACCGAATAATTACTGATTCAAAACTAATTACCACCACCGAATAGTAACTTAGTCAAGTAATGGTTCTCACTTGAAACACTAAAAATAACCCTCGCCATGAATTTACTAATCTATCATTGCTCACAAAATGACCAAAATATCCTCGAGTCTAAAATGATTATAATACCCTTCTAACACTGAAATCCACTAATCCTAACCCAAAATACACACAGAGGTAATTAATCACATATAAACACATATTAAATAATTAAAAACAAATCTAACGAAACATCGGGATGTTACACAACGCAAGCAAAATTGATGGAACTATTGATTCCTCCTCCTCCTTCCCATAGTCTTTACCTAGAACTTTTGGCATCGTCCTCTCATTAGTGGTACCAGAACCTTCCACCATAACCATGGCTACATTTTCAACAGCGAACTCCATTCCCACAAGAAACAAGGGTCAAACACCTCAAATCACGATGAATCTACCGCCTCCAGTGAACTCAACGTTGGTCGTTGCAACCCACATCGTGGAAACTCAAAGAAATCTACATTTTACGCACTAAAACATGGGGGTCAAATCATGAGACAATGGAGCTTAGAGAAACACGCTTGACACTAGAGCAGCTCAGATAGATAACCTCATTCGAGATCTCATAACAAAAGTACAGCTTCAGTCCCATATGATAGAAACCCAAGGTGAACACTTGGCTCGTGTTTAAGCTGTTAAAATCAACAGAACATCAAAGATCTAAATCTCAACCAAGGTGATCCGCCTTCGGGATTGTTCCTTCAGAAAACATCGTCCCTTTAGCGTAATAAAGAAGCCCAACATCATTCATCCCAAGTTAGAATCGGGAGGAACGAGAAACAAAGCCATAAGAGAGGAGGGGAAGAGAGCCACGCCAAGCACTCACCATAAAGGGACTGGCGCGAAGATCGGGTTGTAGCGCCTCATCTTCAAAGGACCATCATAGGGATAAATCCGTCGCCATAAGTTCCCACGATGATGAAAAAACCTCTTTCATGACCAAAACAGGGAATTACTTTTACAAAGTAATGCCCTTCAGACTTAATAATACAAGTGCTACATGCCAAGAGATGATGAACAAAGTATTCAAAGACAAGATTGGAAATATGTTAGAGGTGTATATGGATGAATGATTGACATGAAGGATCAACTGAATGAAATCAACCAAGGACTCAACCTCGAAGACACAAGGAGGGTGGAAGACGTTCAATATAGACGTCCTGGGATATTGCAGTTCAACAAGATAATGCTGACAAACGACGACTGTGTGAGGAGCATGTTCTCCCTATTTCATCATCACAACATATTCCTGAGGATTGAAATGGATGCTACGTTGCTGAGATCACCTGAAGATATTCTCAAAAGTTTGATTCTGCCACAAGATTATGTTTAGGTAGCATCATTATTATGTAGTGTCTTTACTTTGTTGGAATTTAAGTTTAATTCATGGAAGTTTAATTCAAGAGTAATAAAATTCATCACCATGATACAATTATCCTCATCATATAATTAACGTAAGTCACCAAAAGGTATCAAAAGACAAGGTCACGAGATTGATACTCCTACATCATATCCTATTAGACTCTAAGCGAAAAATTAAATGAGTAAGCATCTATGCTAGCCCTCAAGCATTAAATAAAAAACAATCACCTCAATCCTGCAAATCACCTACGTCATTCAAAGAAGTGACGCGGTGGTCAATCGAACAACTACTGTGGATTAGATAATATTCCACATAATAAGTACAATGAAATAAAAACATTCAAGGATTTAAATAAATACATATGTACATATTCAATATTCCTAAGATATCAACTTCACATGAATATTATCACACCACCATCATAACATATCAATCAACACATACAAGTCCACAAATTCACATCATTATGACATTCACCAAAATTTCACCAATGCACATATTCACCAAGTCACGTATTCAAGTATGACACATTTCACCAAATTCAAATGCATATAATGTTCTAGACACTTCTACATACATGTGGCACCAATTGGATTCCGAAGATAATTTTACCGTATTGAATCCACTAACGTAAAAAACACCACCAATTATGTTCTTCACCAACTAATGTAATAAACACCAACAATTACATTCTTCACCAAAAGACTCGACATGAATATGAATGCATGGATTTACAAGAAAAGACTCGACAATGCGCAATTTGCCAAAACTATATTATATAATTTACATCATCATATAATATCTTCACCAAACACAACCATTTGCATTATCAAGTATTTACATCCACACAGTCAAAAGTCATAATTCAACAAGAGTAGTCATATCATCAAGTTAAAATCACCAAAAGAATTATCATCATAATCGTCATCAACAATTATCACCTCAAAGAAACAATAACGTTTCAAAACCACATTTTGCATAAAGACGGACAACTAACCACATCATGAAATTCCTCATATTAAACACCCAACCATCATTGATTCATTCTTATTCTATCCTATTATTATGATTACAAAGGCATTTGCAAATTAAAAGATCACAAAGATTCATTTTGACAAAGTTCTTCTATTTTCACAAAATCGCATATTTTCATTTTCAACAACAAAATAAGAGTTCTATGTTCTTACACATAATTAAAACATCCCTACATATCATATAACATCTTAGTTAATCAATCATAACAAGTTCACTTTACAAAGTTCAACTAGTTCTCAAAAATTGCAAAGTTCATCTCCTTTTTCATGTTTCAAACTCAATTCATTTACAAAGTACAATAAAGTTAAACCACTCCTAAAAATCTTAAATTCATGATCAAATACTCATTTAATCACTATAAAGACTTCCTTAAAGTCAATACTTATTGAGGATGTTTCATTGTTTAGTGAAAAAGTGATGATAAAGTTTCATGAAAAATGCGATATGACCTATGTGTAGTAATTTGACCATAAATCAAGTTCTAGAAATAATAATGAAGTGAAACCAAAGTCATTAGAAAGGTAACATCCATATCTACAACCTTTATGTTTACAACTAAGGCTGAATCGATTCAAATCTTATTGAATTGATTCAAACAAGTCAGAGAGAAACAATGATGTGATTCAAAATTGTCTAAATCGATTCAAAGATGCCCAGATGCAGATTGATACGATTCAAACTTTCTTGAATCGATTCAATGGTCGAGAAAACATATTTTTAGCCTAGGGTTCATACTCAAATCATCCTAAAAATCCCCATTTTGATCCCCATCATACCCAAAACGATAAAAATCATTTTTCAAGGTTCAAATACACCATTTAGACTCTTTGCACAATAACACAAAACAACTTATACTTCAATTCACTTAATTCATCAAGGTTCCAACAACAACAACTTACACACAACACATATATCACACGCAATTCCTGAATCATCATCACCAACATATACCAAACAACAATCATAGCATATAAATCATGAAATCATCAATTGTCAACATCAACATCATCATTTTCATCAATTTAAGTTAAAACCTCAAAGTATTCATTTCAACACTTAACAACAATGAAGTTTAAGCACCAACAACAAGTCTATAACAAATTTCACATACCCAAATTTACCACATAATTATGAGCACGAAAATTAACATCAAAATTCATCAAAATCATAATTCATTCAAAAGCAATTATGACCCATAAGTGAAAAATAGATTATAGATTATTTAGTAGAATAGAAATATCCCCCTTACCTTAAACCTTTAAAATCTCTAGTTTAGACTTCACTCTCCCTTCTAGCTCCTTAGCTCTAGCTTTCCTCTTCTCCAAGTTCTTCCTCTTCTATTCTTCTCTCTACTTTCTCTCTCTAGCCTCTCTAACTTTTGTTATGAGAATAGGTGAAATGTTTCTAACCCTAATTTTCCTTCACGAGTTAAGTATATATACTCCTCTTTAGCGAGCTAGGTTACTAATATTCACAATTGACCTAAAACTCTTACTAACAAATTCTAAAAAGTTAGTATTCATTAACTCGCTAAAACATCGAATAATGACCATCTCGAAACAATTACCTCAACTCACTAGTAACTTAGTAAAAATAAATATTCTCACTAAAGTACTAAAAATAACCTTCCCAACAAAATTACTAACTTACCCTTACTCACCAAATGACCAAAACACCCTTAGTCCTAAAATGACTAAAATACCCTTCTAGACTAAAAATCCACTAATCCCATATCAAATATACACATAAGCAAATAAGTACATATAAACACATATAATAAATAAGTAAAATAATCCTAGCGGAAAAACGGGTTCTTACATCTTATACTTAGCGTAAAGGTTTGCAAGTCTCTTTGAAAACTCACAAGAATGAAGAGAACACAACATGTATTCTGCCGAATCAACTATATATGTTTTCACATCGAAAGGGAATGCACTTCTAAGATGTTTTGTGATTGATCATGCTCCTCTGTCAATTGAAACTTGTCAATTGTCAAGGTAGTAAGATTAAGTTCAAAAAAATATATTGGAATGCATTCATTTCTATCGTGACTCATAAAAAAATGTATACCAAAATATGCATATCCAGAAACATAAAAAAGAAAATCCAAAAAATAAGACATTATTACAAGTCATTACAATAATCACTTTTAATCTTCTCTCTCAACACCTAAGTCAATAGGATTGTCTTCGACAGTTCCTGGGGCATCTAATTTTGGTTGTGGACCAAAATAACACGTCATTCCAATCCATCTCAACTTGTTGAAATTGTATACTGACACCTTCACATTGCTTTTTTTTTTCTTCAGATCCTTCGCATTTGATGTTGTGCCATGTCACAATGGTTTTTGATTTCTCACCCTCATTTTTCAATTGAACATCACCCTTCTTCTCAGACATATCTATACAATGCAAAAAAAAACAATGGTTCAACAATCCAATTGCACTCAAAACTAATTTCGTCAATGCAAACAATTGCAGTCTAAAGTTCAATCAACATAAAATCTAATAATTTCTACCGCAATTTGAGTCAAACCTACTCTAATCAACAATTAAACAACATTTTTTAACTTAATTCATCATTAACAATCCTAAAAACTAACATCTAAATCAAATTCTAAATATGTGAAATTTATCCAAAAAAGCTAACAAGTAAACCAAAATAAGTCAATGCAATAGGATAATAAACACTTACTTGATCTTGGGGTTGTAATCAGCGTTGATCGGCTTAAGATTGGCGAAAATCGCAAGAGAACAAAATCGCAATTGGAGTTTTGAAAATTCTTATGACAGAATGGTTGTTGTTCTGTTCTTATAACATAACACAACGTGACTTAACTCACGTTGAATGCACCCATGTACCGAACGTGACTTAACCTACGTGAGTTAAGTCACGTAAGGGTATTTTAGAAAGTTCCTTCAGGAGGGAGCAATTCTTGTTGAGAGAAGAACAATTTTCTAAAACGACCCAGTCATCATCGGTGGATTGCGCTTTAGCCCAATTCAAAACAGATGACATGTAAAATTATTTATATATATTTTTTAGAGGATGTAAAATTATTTATAGTTGTATATAGAAGAAACTATCGGTTCTTTTGAAGAAGAAAAAAATATCGGTAAATTCACCCAGAAGCCTAAAAGAAAATGATCGTCCATATATCATTAAAAAAAATGATGATGATGATACGTATATATTAAAATATGGATAGAGCTAAGTTGCGCAAATGGTGCCTATAAAAAAATAGACGAGATAATATTTTAGGATGTTAATTATACCATTGTTAATGACGAGAAAGTATTTTAGGATGTTAATCATACCATTAGTAATGACGAGATAGTATTTTAGGATGTTTTTCTTATAAAATAAATTAAATAAACACACATTTCAATAAATCAATTATTTGTCCCCTCAAAATAAAAATCAATAATTTCTCTCATATTCTTAGTCATTGAGTAACTTCTCTTCTGCCCTGAAAGCTTTCTCTTAATTTGTCAAGTGAAATCAACATGGATCCACCACCACTTTGTCTGAATAATTGCAGTTCTGCTATAGAGAAATTCTTGTGTCCAAAATGTTCTGATGATTGCCTCACTCTATCGGAAATTGAAGGTCTTATTCTTGGGTCATCTCCTTCTCAAAACTCAAGTACAAGTATTTTAGAAATTGATTCTATTACTGTCACAGACACTACTGGCAAGAAGAATAACAATAGGTGCAAGACTTGCAACAAAAGAATTGGACTAACAGGATTCGAGTGTCGTTGTGGTGATGTATTTTGTGGAAGGCATAGGTATCCAGAAACACACTCTTGTAATGTTGATTTGAAAAGCATCGGTAGTCAAATTTTGGCCAAACAAAATCCAAAATGTGTCCTAAATAAACTAGAATTTAGGGTATAGGATTGTTAAGGATCTATTCAGGTTGTCCAGGAGAGAAGAGGTGAGGGAGTATTTTAAATTATACGTCTTTGGTTCAATTTTTAATAGATAGTGTACTATTGTTTTTGGTATTCTTTTTTTCTCTTATAAAGAATTGCAATTCTTTATGAATTTCGTACTCATTACAATTTGTTTTTATAAAAAAGAAACCATTGCATTTTTATTTTTTTTCCCTTTCTTATTGTCAATTTGTGAAGATCTTCCTGATGTGATGAGTTTCCTTATTTTCTTAATGGGTTATTGCACATTACTTTCTCTATCAACCCGTGATGGTTATTACTGTACCGGGACTGACTTGATACTCAACCTTACCAAAGATAGGTTGGCCATCTAGATGTTCTCGTCAGATACTGCACACATAACTTGTAGCAACCTTGTCACAATCGCCCAAAATTATATTTATATGGATAGAGTTTTTCTTATCAAAAAGGTATTTAAAAAGGATTTCAATCCTCTCCTGTTGACGGCCGCTACAGCCACGATAGTGGTGGGGCGGAGCAGCATTTGTCCATGATAGTAGTACAAAAGCATTGTGTTTCATAGTTGTAGAGATGCGGAATGGCCGCTACAGCCATGATTGTACCCTCAATTTTTAGACCCGAGACAGGGTTAATTTAGGGATTTTGACCTAATAAAAACCCTAAATCCTATCTTTATCAGTTATCTCAACCTCTAAACAGGGGATTTGGTTTTTCATATAACATATTTCACTCCTCATCACCACTACTTTTGCTAACACAGTAATTAGCACACAATACTAACATAGCCAGACGGAAAAGAAGGTAACTTATAGATATAGTGTATAGAGTAAGTAATAGATAGATATAACGGAACGATACTTGTATTATATTCAACAATATTATGGAAATATAAATAACACTATGGAGAGTTGGTTACAAGAACACAGAAAGTACAATAACTGCTAGTTGCTAACACAACCTCTAGGAGCCAACTCTATCTAAACCAAACCAACATAAAAACACCTGAATGGAAGTAAATCTCCATACTTATTCTATTTAATACATGTAAATAAACTATATTAGGCCTGCTAACAGCAACATCAAAGTTCAAAGGTAGATGTTTTCAAACCTAGATGTGCATAATCTTTACAACTGTTGGAAGTGAAAATTTTGAAACCCCTTTGGCCACTCAACCCTTCTAGAGGTTTATAACAATAATATGGTAAACTTTATACCCAAGTTATCTTCAAAAACAATCTGACAATACTACAAATTAGACACAGAACCACTAGGTTGTTTTGAATGGCATTCAGTACCTTTTACATTTTGATCTGGGAATGCCCAAGAGGAAATAAGGTGATGGGCTATTGCAAAGGGTCCAGGAACAAACATTGGTGCAAGTTCACCACTTTCCACATTGAAATCAGTAGACAAGCTGTGGGTTTTTTCAACTCCTTTACACATTTGTTCTACCTTAGCTGCTGCTGTTGTTTGAGCTTTCTTGTACTCGGCAAATGTCAGAGCCTTTCTTACATCTTCTCTACTGTGCCACTGAGCATCTACATAAGAAAGTTGAAGCATATTATATGTCACTGATCATAAAAAATAGGAAAACACTAAACGGTACGAGGGATGTGATGACGAAAAAGAACGAATTCATGTTAGCCATTTGATTAAATTTTGATTTTATCCATCTGTTACTTTTATTTATTTAAAAACATAAACACACTACCCACTTTGTATCGTGTCTCATCGCGCATGGTATTTTCGCACCATATAGCAGACCTCTAAAAAACAATACTACGATAGAAATGGGAGTGTGTGTGATGTGGCATGGAAGCAAATGCTTGGGAAATTAAACAATTGCATTGTTGTAACAAAAAAACGAGCCATCAACATTGGAGAGAAAGGCTTGCTAGATAAGAATGCAAATGGGCTGAAGAGAAACACGACATCAATTAAACACTCTTCGTGCATGTTTGGTATCACAATGGCGCTGCCGAAATCATGGTGAGCCACCGTGATTTTACAAAAGCTACAAAGTGTGCTTTTACACTATTGGCCATCCCCACTGTGATTTCGGCAACCCCCCCACTATGCTTATCACCACCAGTGAGCCATGGTGAGCCACCGTGATTTCTGGAAAACTGGACCACATACTCTTGTGGTTTCTGAATTTCAACCAAACACCATTTAAAAATTCACTTATATAATAACTCTAGTACTTGCAACTATACAAGTATACAAGACGAATACATAACAATACACATGTAGGGCTCAATCCTCAATGCCCATAATTTATGTCTTTCACTCATCGCTCGATGAATGCAACTATACACATGTATGCAAGTGTCAGTCATAACTCATAATTAGTACGTCATTTGCTCACCGCTCGATGTCATGCATATATATCAAGGAAAAAGGGATGCAATAGGTGGGCAGTGGGTATTAAATAAATTCAATGAAACAATGGTGGCTATCATACCTTCCAACTCTTCCTTGTCGACGTTAATTTCCAGGGATTTAGCATATGCAAAGAATCCAACCATAAGCTGACATGGCATACTGTTTGGTCCAACTAGATACAACCAATAGAAAAGAAAGTATTAACATACAAATGAAAGAAAGTAAAATATTAGAACGTTCATGTAGACTGAACATATTCAAGACATTAACTCAGATTATGTTAATTTCAATATGATCAAAACACCACACAAGTGATTAAATTTCTTCTTAGATTATGATAATGGAAGAAATAGTGTATCCCATAACTTTCTGAGATTATGATAAAGGAAGAAAAAGTGTATTCCATAACAGATCCTAAAGCAAGCTGAAAATCGAGACAAAATAATTAGTTAACATATATACCAATAGTGCACAGCCTATAAGTTTTCTACGACGTTCCTTTTACAACAAAAAAAGTTAATTCATATGATAATAGGCAAATCACAATACAAATTGCAACATGATTACACATTTGGAAGGTAGTAATAAATGTAGTCACATTTATAAGATGTAAGCAACTACATCCATTGTAGTTAAAATCAGGACTCAAGAGCATCGAATTGTGTGTTCTGTGATCATACTAGGTCTCACTGTTCGTGCATGCAAAGAATCGTAAATTGGTGGGAGCGGCATGGATGTCCATTCAGAGCTGTAGAACTGGTTGAATCATGTGCGCTGATCTGGTCGATTGTGTTTGTGTCTGCACAGAGCAGTTGTTTGCAGGTTGGGTCCGCGATCCAGTTTCATGAAAACGAAAAATAGCATTAAATAACCCTAGAAAGTCATGTTTTAAAGACATGAAAAGGGTGTGATAGTTAGTGTCTAAGTCACTAAGCCTACTAATTTGCGGAAACCTGGCACTCGTTTGAATTGCTCTGTTTTGCGCTCTTTTTTTGCCTTCAGCCACTGCTTCTGGGTGCTGCCTTCCCATTGTGCATACATAACCGTTTCCATCTCAGAGTCTAACGAGGTAGCAACCTTCAGGCTTTGTGCGAGTGCTACCCTTAAGCAATAACCCATTTGACCCTTTCCATCTGTCCTGGCACTGCTCGGTTTTATATTCTTTCCCATTGACATTTTATATCCATGGCTTTGGCTGTTTGTGTCATTTATGAATTTTGTACGACTTCATGTTATGAATCTTATGATCCTAAATTTGAGTTTCATTAAGTATTTTGGGTGTGATTTGAAGTTTATTTCACTTAAGTTGTTACATTAAGTATTTTGGTAGGATCTTACGATCTTTGTGACATTCAACGATTTACGATCTAGTTACCTCTCTCTGATCCTGCACAGGATCTCGACTCAGACTACCCTGACTACATTCATTTCCTTTTTAATAAATTCTACCAAAGATTCCATAAACTAAGTAGAAGTCTCATATTCAATTTGGTCATCCTTAATACCCTCGAAGATAATCATGGGGGAAAGAAAAAGCAAGAGCCAAAACCAATTTTTTTCTTTTTTCTTTTTTATACACACATCAGTTAGAACATCCACTAATAGATGTTTATAAACGAAGATTTTTCGTATTTTTGCTGATACAAACAATGGAGAAAATAATAGCAGTACAAAAGTTAATTTAAATAAAATCGCTAATCAAAATATGTTATACCAGGCCATGGCTGAGAACTGTGATATACAACTTCTCCAACTTCAATACCAGTCTCCTCCCATGTTTCTCTTCTCACAGCCTCCTCCAAGCTTTCTCCTGGCTAAATGCAACACCCACAGACAAATTATAAGTTTTTTAAATATAGTGATAAAATTTACAACTAAAAAAAATTAAAAAATAACCATGCATAAACTAAAATCTAATCTCATGCCAAAGACACATTAAATAAGGTCAGGAATGCACCTCTATAAAACCTGCTAAGCAGCTCCACATTCTAGGCACAAATCTGGATTGTTTGCTCAAAAGGGCGCGATCATTCTCTCGATCAATTACCAGCATAATGACCACCTGCATAAGATCAATTGATCAAAGTCTTCAGCAAAACATCAAATCATTCAATTGACCATTAAAACTTAGAACAGAAACTAGCAAACCGGGTCAACTCGTGGATATATCCTCTTTTTGCATGATTCGTTTGAACACTGCTTCCGCCTCCCAGCTTCCCTAGGGACTGTTTTCTCCCCACAATGTCCACAAAAACGTGATATATTATGCCATTCTAACAGTGCTCTTGCCTGGCAAAATCTAGGAATTAGTAAAGCAGCAATTGCCAATTGGTATTTCGATATGTAAATATCTTACAACAGTCATTTACAACTGAAATATGATAAAGATCAACAAACAAGAAAAATAACATAACTGCAGACACTTGCATAAGTATTTTAGTATTTGTCACAATGAAATATGATAAATCCTAAATAAAATGAAGACTAACAACTCTCAAGCTTGTAAAATGTATTATCAAATTCTCAGACAATTGAAAGGTGGGAAAGTAAAGAAGGAGATGAACATGAGCAAGTAGAGAATCATTTTCTCCTCCTGTAATTTGATGCCAAACATCTGAGGTGAATAAAATAAAAAGTAAAACTGAAATCACATATTCAACCCCAACACATTTGGATGCTCTTTTCATCTTCTCTCCAACTTTTCAGAGACTAATCTGAACATAATTTAACTCAAATATTCTGCCAATGAAAGTTGGTCCCACTGGTAAGTGAGATCAAACATAGTCAGTCAACAATAAGGTGTTGAGTTCTATTCTTAAAAGATGAAGAAAACAAGACAATGATTTCTACTTTCTAAGATTACAAAACTCGTATTGCTATATTATGTTCTTAACCCTCCCAAGTCCTAACATCATCCATCACCAACAGTTTTTTACTCGATAATCGTGTTGTTTTGTTATGTGTATATGTATGTTTTTATTATGGTTATATAATAATATAAGATAATATATTGATATAGTGATAACAATGAACCACATTACGGCGTCGTTTGATCCATGTAGCCGACCCCCACGTAGTGTGATAAAGATTGATTGTTGTTGTTGTTGTTTGACAACAATGAACCACTTGCGAATCCTAATTGTACCATTTTTCAATCCATCGGTAGTTCTCTTTTATTTTGCAAAATACATCAAATAAGCCTTGTATTATGTTATGTCTCGACCAAGTACGCAACTTGGTCGGTGAGCTAAGAAACGTTAAGGTAATTCTAACCAAGAGGTTCAAATTCAAACCCAAAAAACTAACATAACCATCAATTCAATCACAATTAACATTTGTTTATCAACAACGACAACCACTAAATATTATCCCACTAAATGTAGTCTGCCACATGGATCAAACGATGTCATAATGCTCTACCATATACCATATTTCTTAATAGTTTCTCTAGTGATTCGACTACTCCCCATATAATCTACTCTTTATATGCTCAAACGCATAGTTTCGACCAAACATGGCATCAATTACAAATTATCCTCCAAAAACAATGTCTATACTAAACAGTGTAATTACTCAACAACACAACAAAAAGAAACTCACATGACCAGCAATAGCCAAATTCCCCATAGCTTTAAAATCAACCCAATCAGTAGCAACCATAAGTGTCCTCAACTCAACAAAACTATACCTCACTCCACCAAACTCCGCCACAAAACCACTCTCCCCAGACACATCAATCGTCCAATAAACCACATCCTCTTCAACATTCGAACCCAAATAAACAAACAAATCACCATTCAATTCAGTCCCCAACACTCCCCTAATCTCCCCAAAACCAATCCAACCGAGTCGCCACGGCTCACCACCACCGGCAGTCGCGAGAGGCCTCCCATTCCTGAACGGAAGTATCTTGAAATTCGGAGAGTGGTGGTTGGTATTGTCGGTGATTCGGGATTTTAGGGTTTCTAAGGCGGTTGTGGGGGAAAATAGATCGTTTTTGTTTTGGGTTTTGGAGATTAGTGGGTTTCCGGCGAAGGCGTGGGTGGTAAGGTTTATGGACATGGTGAGGTTGTGAGTGGAATGAGAGAAAGGTGTTGTAGATTTGTGTGAGAGGTTCTTAGAGAGGGAAAATAAGGAGATGAGTTTTGTAGATTGTAATAGCTTCACCATGTTCTTCTTCCATAGAGGTGGTGTTTGGTTTTGATGGAGACAAAAATAAAATGAAAAACAATTATTGAAATAAAAAAAAAAATACTTGTAATTTACTTTTTTTTTTTACATAACTTTTACAAAAAGGAAGTCATCCTTGAAGAAAAAAAAATCTTAGGGTCTTGGTTTGAGAGTTTTGGAGGGAAGGAGAGGGAAGATTTTTAATTTGACGTGTTTGGTTCAAATTTTAGAAGGGAAGAAGAGGGGAACAGATTTTATTGCACTGGCCAAAATTATCCTTAAATTAATTTAAAATATCAATATTATCGTAATAACAACTTTTTTTTTTTGAAGGAACAACATTTATTATTATTATTAGGTTATATTATTCTTGTAAAACCTTTTATTATATATTATTAACAAATTTTCCTTATACAATTTTTATTATGTTATGAAACTAAATAAATAGGAACAAGAATAAAGTAGAGAGAAGTAGAGAAGGAGAAAGAGAAGAGAGATGATTTTATTATTCTCTTGTTATGTACAACTAGACTCTAACCCGTGCGATGCACAGGTATCGCACAGGTTTTGAAGAATATAAATATCATATTGATTATACATTCAATACTATGCTATGAAACGACTGCAAAAAGGATAAAAAAAATGCAAAAAATACATCAATTTAAGCTATTAACTTTGTTTTCATACCAAATAATATTATCAGTTGTGTTCTTGAATTTCTTCTTTGTTAATAATGAAAAGAAATTACAATCAGAAAAGGAACCGCTAGAGCATTTGTGACTTTAAAAAAAATGTTTTAGTACGGTATATCAATTTTGGAAGCAAAAATATATCAATCAAAATGGAAGTGGCTTAGTGGTGAAAATT
>Ga0228711_1003937_pt1 | contig 23034 bp, 9 predicted proteins | sample MedpolnodulmetaG_2_FD_177996 | JGI IMG/M metagenome (GOLD analysis project Ga0228711, IMG submission 177996) | Root nodule microbial communities from Medicago polymorpha collected in Santa Monica, California, United States - brown nodules | ecosystem: Host-associated > Plants > Roots > Nodule...
TTTTTTGAGGGAAGCTTAATTGTCGTTGTAACTAGCAATTTTCATCAATAAATCAAAATATCTCACACAAATCATTATAAATAACCCCTAAAAATCATTATGAATAAATAAAATAAGACAGTACCTTTTTTAATATTAAATAAGTTAGTGCTTCTTGGATATATATAATAAATTAGTTAAAAATATTATAGTTATGATAAAACATAATTTTCCTTACATAGTAATGAGAAAAGGGCCTATCCCAAAAAATAATAATGAGAAAGGGTTGTTATTTTTGCATTATGTAAAAGGAAAACACCAAAACAAATATATAAATTCATTGGTTTTATGGTTTAACTAATAAAAATTAATTTATTAAAAATAGTTACAAAATAATGAAATAGGTACATATTCAATTCAATGGAGAGATCTAAAAAAGTATACACATTCATCATGCGTGTTTTGCAGCATCACTCCCATAATAGATAGCTATTCTCGTCAAAGTTTCAAGAATAGAAAAAGTTGACTTTATTTACATCAAACTTGTTACCCATTTTCTACTTAATTAATTAATAAAATATAATCTATAAAGAAAATCTACCACAACGGAGCATTGAAATACAAATAAAATTTACATGAAATATATGGTAAAAACAACTTGTTATCCTTGTCACACTTATGTTAGAATATGATAAAGTATGTAAAAGAAAAATAACCAGCCAAGGTTAACCATCTCAAAAGAATACCATTTTGATACCAAAAACTATTTTAAGAAAATCACAACATCATCCTTTCTATCACGTATATAAAAGTTTTTCCAATATTTGAAACATGCATAACGTTTTTCAGTTACAACAAATTTAATTAATAACCACATTGCATCATTCTTGTTTCCCTTTTTACCAAATTGTTTCTGAGTTTAATTAAGGTACCTGTGATTAATAAATTAATCATTTATTAATCACAACATTTATTAATCACAGGTACCTTAAGTAATCTTGTTATCAAATAAATAAAATCCTAGGTGTCCAACAATTGACAATCTTGTTACCTCTCAAAAAAACAATCAACAATATTATTAAGGTTTGTTTGAGAACATGAGTTGCATTCCATGTTGCTGCAAATCCGATGTTAAATCAACATCTTACAACAAAGTTTCCAACAAAGTTTCTAAAGGAAGAAGAACATTCAAATCATTAGCAGCTGCTATGTCACAAAAAACAGGTATGTGGTATATGATTCATTCTAGATAGATACACAAATTAATATATATTATTTTCTAATTCAATCAAATAATATTTGTTAAATTTCATGTTCATACAAAAAATAAAATTTTTGTTGTATGATAATTCCTTCCTCAAAACCACATTGATCTATTGTTTTTGGTTCATTTCTTAACATGGTATATATCCAAATTCCAAATGGAAATGTGGATTAATAATTTGTTTGGTCTTAAATTAAATTGTAGGTAGCAGCAGACATAGACAAATTACAGCAGAAATACTAAAATATGGAGCTGCAAAAAATGATGTTAAAGTATTAACATATGAAGAAATTGCTGAGGCAACAAACAACTTCGGTTCTGATTGTCTTGTGGGAGAAGGTGGATTTGGGAATGTGTATAAAGGATACATGAAAAGCATTGAACAAGTTTGTTTCTCTCTATTTCTTGTTGTACTAATATATTTCTAATTTTTTTTACAAGTTATGAGATACTCATATTAAATACTCAATGTTCAGAATGTAGCTGTGAAGACTCTGAACAGGGATGGGAATCAGGGAACAAGAGAATTTTTCGCAGAAATTTTAATGTTGAGTATGGTGAATCATCCAAACCTAGTGAAACTTGTCGGTTATTGTGTAGAAGATGATCAAAGGATTTTAGTTTATGAGTACATGGTCAATGGAAGCTTGGAAAATCACCTTCTTGGTAAGTAGTAGAATCTAAAAACATTATGTTTCTTAGACTTCTTTTTTTGGTGGATAGGAAATTTCATGCTTTAAGTTGTAACCATCGATCAAATTAGCCTCTCTTTTTTACGAATTAGCAATTGCGTCCTTGACGTCAATCAAGAGGTCTCTCTGTTAAGTTCTATTGTTAGCGAGTATGACTCACTGACATGTTAAATGAAGATGTGACATTCTACGTGGGCTCCGTATCATTTGTGGAGTAAAAGGCTAGGAGTTACTTTTCCAAAAAAAATTACCCTAACCAAAGTCCAATAGAAAATCATGTCAAGTGACATGGAGACGCAGCACTTTCGTCCCAAAGACATGGCAATGATGTAGAGTCCACGTGTTTCTAACAATTGAACTTAACGAAGAGATTATTTGATTGACATGTTACAATTTAAGGGACGAAATTGCCTAATCTCCCTTTTTTTCAATTCACCGAAACAAAACTATAGACAGCACTAAAACTGAAACAAGTGTGTTTGTTTGTTTGTTTGTTTACCACAGATGTAGGTAATGATAAGGAACCATTGGATTGGCATACAAGGATGAAAATTGCCAACGGAGCAGCAAGAGGACTTGAATATCTGCATAACTACGCAGATCCACCGGTGATTTTTCGTGATTTAAAATCGTCTAATATACTATTAGATGAAAATTTCAATCCAAAGCTTTCTGATTTTGGTCTTGCCAAGATTGCCCCAAGAGAGGGTGAGTTTGTGCCCAAAACTAGAGTTATGGGGACTTATGGCTACTGTGCACCAGAATATGTTGCTACTGGTCAATGTACCTCAAAGTCAGATATTTATAGCTTTGGTGTTGTGTTTTTGGAAATAATCAGTGGTAGGAGAGTAATCGACACTGCAAGAGATGCAGAAGAACAAAACTTGATTGATTGGGTATGTCACGTTAAACATGAGATTCAAACAATGAAAATTTCATTAAATATGGTGTTACTAACATTATTTTTAGTGTTACATATATAATATTTGTCCTTGTTTATGAATTGGCAGGCACAACCTTTGTTTGAGGATAGAGCAAAGTTCACTCTAATGGCTGATCCTTTGCTTAAAGGAAAGTTCCCTGTAAAGGGACTATTTCAAGCCCTTGCAGTGGCAGCAATGTGTCTACAAGAAGAAGCTGGCACGCGCCCGTACATGGATGATGTCGTAGCGGCTCTTGCACATTTAGCAGTACACAAAACTGATGAAAAAGACATAGCTGGTGAATCTATAAAAACTGCTGGTCATGTTGAGTCTTTTAGAGCTGCAAGTGGAAGTTCATTTGCCGCTGATAGGGCATCATAGTAGCTACAATATGGCCAATAACACAGACTATATGATTTCACTCCAAAAAAATGTGCTTAGGGTGTAATTCTGTTTGTGTAAAATGTCCTACTATTAAATGTTTAGGCTTTAGTGATTTTCATTTGGGATTGAAATCAGGATCCCTTTGATTCATCTTTCTTTCTTTTCATTTTTTTCAAAGAAAGTTTCACCTGAGTTTCTGTTTTTATTTCATTCATCATTGGACTTCTAAGATACCGATGTCCAAAAACATAAATGTATATTTCCAAATTCCAATTACAAATACATTGTTATTTTTTTAATGATCGTACATTGTTTAAATTTTGGGGTAATCCAATACCGGCTTTTAAAACGATCGGTTATTATCTCTAGGCCTTATCTCTAGTCAATACGAGACTTAGAACCTATTGTTGCAACAATGTCTCCAACAGGTTTTGATTTGATTCAAAACTTGCTTTGCCGACTAAGACACTCTTTAACCAAGTTGGATGGAAAGAGATTACCGCGCAAATTGTTAAAGACTTAAAACACGTAAAGATTAATCTGATACAAATGTAAAACTTAAATGACTTCATGATTTATTTAGCCTTTAATAAACTTGTAACGAACATAAGAATGCATATTTCTTGTTTCAATTTTTTATTTTTTTACATATTTCTATAGTTTTATTCCTTATATCAAAAAAATAATCTTATTCTTTAGAATCTATGAAGATGATTTGAAGCAAACACACTCCTAAAAATGAATAACTTCATAACACCTTTTAATAGATAAAAAGCAATGAACATTATCATTTTTAATTTGAATAATTTTTAAATTTTATCTATAATTTATACAAATTATATATTAACCAAAAATTATAAGTTTTTTTTAACACGACAAAATGAAAATATATATTAACCAAAAAGCTCTCCACAATCAAAAAGTGATTTTTGACATGTACAACCATAAAATTGATTTTTTATTACAAAATTACCATGAAGAACAATTAAAATATTTATTGGTTTTTTTTTTTTGAGAGGAAATATATTTTGGTTTATTATTGATGTTTCAATACCATTATAGTTATATTTTAATTTTAATTAATGTAAAGTTTGAAAAATATCATTTTTCTTCAAAATTATTAAAAAAAATATTGTTTGTTACATGAGAGAGATAGAGTGTGAGCTGGTCCCCGATCATCAAGCCTAATTATTGGGCTAAATTCTTTAGTCTCGGTCTCATGTCATGGCTGGAATGGAACCTTGGCAATGAAAACATTGGAAATACACCATGGAGTTGGGTGACCTTTTTTGGCGTGCAGAAGGAATGGTTTCTCGGCTTGTGGCGGTTTGCTTAGAGACGCTCATGGTGGTCTAATTCAAAGTTTTTATTGCAACCTTGGCCGCAATAATTCCCAAGGCGCTGAGATGTGGAGTTTAGTGCATGCTATGCGTATTGCTCGCCATCTTCGCGTTGATCGTGTCATTTTTGAAACAGATTCTAATCTTGTTGCAACTGCTGTTCTCAACAGTTCAACCACCATCTCTTACCTCAAACCTCTTTTGGAAGAGGTTCTTAATTTACTCCAGCTACAAGATTGGTCCGCCAACATTCAACATTGTTTCAGAGAGGCCAACTCTTGTGCAGATTTATTAGCCAAAAAAGGATTTGATGCTCCTTTCTCCCCGGTTTTAGTTAATTCTAACTGTCAATTTCTACACGCACTTTTGGTGTTGGATTGTAATCGATTTTTATCACTTCTATTCCTTTTCTTGTGAAACACGTTTTCGTATCAATACAATCTTTTTTTTTTATTTAATCATTACTCTGGTGTGTGAATTTTCAGTTTATTCTTCTAGCCTTTAGAAGATGAATGACGATCACGCCATATATAACGCTCTATATGGAGTGTTTGCAGATTCGTCTTGTAGAAAGCGAAGAAAACACTGCGATTTCTCGAAGAAACAAGACCTTACTAAACCGGTAAATTTCGTTTCTACCGGAACTTTCATGCCTAATGAGGATAAATTTGATGACAATAAGCAGAAGCATGGTCTAGGTCAAGAGGGATCAGTGGATGTTGGGAAATTCGAGAGTTATACGAAGGGAATGGGAATGAAGCTGATGGAGAAAATGGGTTATAAAGGGGGTGGTCTTGGAAAGAATGAGCAAGGTATTTTGAATCCTATTGAGGCGAAACTGAGGGATAAATATTCTGGTCTTGGATTTAACAATTCGAAGGAGACTATAACTCCGCTGCCAGCTTTGGAGACGGAAAAGAAGAGTGAACCGGGAGAAGGCGTGCAGCCTATAGTTGGAAGAAAGAAAAGATTTAACAAATCGAAGGAGACTATAACTCCGCTGCCAGCTTTGGAGACGGAGAAGAAGAGTGAACCGGGAGAAGGCGTGCAGCCTATAGTTGGAAGAAAGAAAAGACATAGCTGGTGAATCTATAAAAACTGCTGGTCATGTTGAATCTTTTAGAGCTGCAAGTGGAAGTTCATTTGCAGCTGATAGGGCATCATAGTAGCTACAATATGGCCAATAACACAGACTATAGGATTTCACTCAAAAAAAATGTGCTTAGGGTGTAATTCTGTTTGTGTAAAATGTCCTACTATTAAATGTTTAGGCTTTAGTGATTTTCATTTGGGATTGGAATCAGGATCCCTTTGATTCATCTTTCTTTCTTTTAATTTTTTCCAAAAAAAGTTTCACCTGAGTTTCTGTTTTTATTTCATTCATCATTGGACTTCCGAGATACCAATGTCCAAAAACATAAATGTATATTTCCAAATTCCAATTACAAATACATTGTTATTTTTTTTTTTTATGATTGTACATTGTTTAAATTTTGGGGTAATTCAGTCCTACAAAACCGACTTTTAAAACGATTGGTTATTATCTCTAGGCCTTATCTCTAGTCAATATGAGACTTAGAACCTATTTGTCGCAACAATGTCTCCACCAGGTTTTGCTTTGATTCAAAACTTGCGTGTGGTGAGACTGCGATCTTCAAACCACAAGGAATAGAGTTAAGACCGTAGTCTCGAATGATTTGATAAGAATGATAATAACCAGCAATACTAAAAGTGCATGAAAATTGAAACATGTCATCTGAAAGAAAGAAAAAAAGAGCATGATTCCAAAATTAAAAAGAAAAATAGTTGTTCAAGTATAGCAACAAAATGTGAAAATTAAAATGAAGATGCTGCAATCATGCAAGTTTTGACCCCTCAGAACAAGCTAGTGGTGCAGGCTAACTCAAGAAACTTAAAAAGAAAGTTACTTAAAAGGACTCGGATTCGACGAAGTAAATATGTCACGTAGTTACTGATTTTGGCCTTCTGATATCAGATCAACAATGAAGATTATATAATGATAATTTTAATTTAGTAAAGGTGTAATGTAAGCCGACTGATCTGAAATCAATGGCTGAGATCAATTAATACATGTAACCGCGTGCTTTTTCTATTGCAGTAGACCGGATCCCACTTAGAGGTGAAAGTTGTTGATATCATCCTTGAGGATCTTGTAGCTGTAACCAGGAATTCTGTTAAATTGATTACTTTCATGATCTACTTCGGTAACAGAACAGATTTTTCGGATGAACCTATTTGTTGAGATTCTTTGCTTCCTTTTCTTCCAGGTTGTTGGCAAAAACCAGAAACTAGGCTTCTTTTCTTTCTCCATGTCTACAAGGTGTTGCTGAGGTTTCTGTGAAATTCCTCTTCTGTCTAACTCAAACTTAGTGAAATATTCAATTTCCTTTCTCACTAGTGATCCAATTGTGCCCCTTGTGCCTATAGCAACAGGTGCAGCCATTTCACATGGACTCGTGCCAATGAATTATATGGCACTACTCTTTATAGTGCATGAGGCTTCTAGTTGAAGAAAATAGGGATCATGGTTCTTAATTTTCAATTAGGAGGAGCATCTATTTTTGTTTCTTTATTAAACTGTAGTATATGATTAAATGCTTTATGAAAAGCAAATGCATGGAATTTAACAAAATTGAAACTTTAAAAAGTTGAAATGAGTTGGTTTATGGACATCATACTTTACACTTTTTGACACCATGTTTGTATTTTTTTAAGAAACTATTAAACATAGAATGTTTATCTTATTGACAGGAACATGTTTAGAGACATTAACTATGAATGAAATGTGATAGGCACTACCTAATTAAAAGTTTCTTATGCATACACTAGTAAGTGTTAACTAGGATTAATTTTTGAGAAACTTTAACTAGAAAACCTCTTTAAATTTTTTGACCAAAAAAAAAAAAAATGCAAATTTTAAATTTCTCTGGCGCTCAATGGTTACTTTTTTTTTTACTTAAATATCATCATGTCATGTCAGAGTTATTCTCCGCCTTTCATGCCTTGGTTATGGGAGAAAGAGGTTGAGATGTGTCTTTCATAGTTGAGGTGCTTTTTTCCCTTCTTAAATTATTTGTATGATTTATTTTTGGAGAAAAATGATGATGCATAAAGTGCTAAATTTGAAAATTTGTGAATGCAATCATGTTCAATCAATCAGTAATTCAATAGTGATTGGTATTTGTGAATTTGAGTCCCAATTAGGACTCATCTATTACGAAATACTAACGCAGAGACCGAACACGACATTGACATGTTGCTGTTAAAAAATCTAAATATGTATCATGATTTCAATGTGTTGATGTTGAACACGTTTTCTATCATAAATATATTTTGTTAAAGAGCTCATCCAATTTTATTTTTTTTACTAAAAAAATATATTCATTCAAATTGATACAGTAAATCGAAAATAAACTCATTGCCCCTAAGTTAATTGCATAAAACAACACAAAATACATAGAGATGCGACAAAATCCAAGTGACCAAAATATTCACATCGATAGATATGTAACATTAACCCCTGAATCATTTTGATTGAATATGTAATGTATTGAATTTGATTTGTCAATCTAAACCAGACAAACACTACAACAAGATATAAAAACAAACAATGTCACACCAAAACAACAAACAAAACAACATCACACTCAAAGTTTGAAATTACAAAAAAATAAAACAAGATGTATGAAGAAACAATTTATCTAGATGAAATAAGATTAAAAAAATGACCCGATTTCGGGAAGAAGAGAAAAACTTAAAACCATAAAAGTTAAAGAAAGAAGATGGAACTCCTCTCTCTAAAAGTTAGTGTCAACTATTTATTCATTCATACATTTGTTAGTAACCAATATAGTGTAAGTAACACGAGGAGAGAGGCTTCAAATGTGGGGTCGTAACTTGTAAGAGTCATGGTTCTCACTTTATTTTGAAAAATAAAATTTATTTAATAATTGATTAAAAGATGAAATTAAAGTTAAGGAGATGATAAAAAAAAAAATCATGTAGTTTAATGGTTAGATTACATACATTATGTAGTGAGGAGTTTAAGGGCGAACTTCGACATTGTATATAATGTCTCTAATAGCTATCAATTGAACTATACTTATAAGACGAGATGATAAAACTTGTTACTAGGAACAATGTGTCTAAATATGACTCATTAAGTATTAAAAAAAATATATATTTTCAAACATATATTTTTCTTTTTGATGGAAATCTCCAAGCATATATATTTATATCATATCAATCCATTGTAGTCAAAATAATATTATTATATCCATCCATCTTTATCTAAAACCCAAAAAACCCAAAACAAAACCCTTTCTTCCAATCCAAAAGAGAAGTAAAATAAAATAAAAAAAAGACCAAGTTTAGAAGAGAGAGAAAACATAAACAAAACCTAAATTACCAGAAATTGTAAGAAGAAATGCTCGAAGTTATTCAACAATGGTGATTTTCAGGTCTCTAAAATCAATCCTCACAAACTCAAACACCATAGCTAGAACCTTCCTCACACCAACAACCTCAACAACAATCACTTTTCCTTTTTCACCATTACTCCACAACGCGCTTTTTCGCTTTCCTTCTCATCACAGCGGCCCCCTTTTCCTCGCTTCTCCGCCGTGGAAGCTTTCTCAATCCGCTACTCCTCTTTATCATCACGCTAAAGCTGTTGTTTTTCGTCGTAAAGCTGTTAATCTCAATCTTCTTCGGATCACAACAACCCCTTTACCAAATCATCGTCGTGTTGATTCTAATTTGAACAATTCACCGCAAAGTTCACTTTTTTATACTTTCTTTAATGCGCCAAATTTGATTTCTTTTGCCAGATTGGTTTCGGGTCCTTTTCTTGGATGGTAACTAGTTTGTTAAATTTGCTTGAAATAATTTTAAAAAATTGTTTTTTTTTTCATGTGTTGAATTGATTTATGGTTTTTTGTAGGATGATTGTGAATGATATGTATGCTTCAGCTATGGTGGGGTTGGCTATCTCTGGTGGGTCTGATTGGGTATGAAAAAATTCACATTTTTTAAAATTTTGAATTTTGAGAAATGTACCATTTTATGCACTCTATTTGCTGAAATGATTTCATAATAGATAATGTAATGTAACCTTATTCACTCTATGCTGAATTCATATCTTTGTAGCACTTACACCTTTGGTCGAAGACGTGTTTGGTGTCTGACATGTGTCTATGTTCGACATTGACACCACAGTGGCGCATGTGTTTACGTTCAATTATGTCATTTTTTTCAAATTACCACATGTGTAGACGTGTTAGTGTCATGTTCATGTCTTGTTAGTGCTTCATAGATTCATATGCTAAAATTTTCATTTTTTTTATGTGGGTGTATAATTGTAGCTTGATGGGTATGTGGCTAGGAAGATGAAGATTGATTCTGTAGTTGGTTCCTATCTCGATCCCCTTGCTGATAAGGTATCAATGAATTATAGTTTCTTCTTATAAGCACTGTGTAGTGTTAGCTAGATATTGAGGTTGTATTTTGTTTGATGGTATGTTTTCAATCCATGATATAGGTACTTATTGGTTGTGTTGCTGTTGCGATGGTTCATCAAGATCTACTGCATCGTAAGTAGTGCTTAACTTTTGTAGTTTTGTTTGTATGGCTTCTTTAACTTGAAGAAATAGTATATGTTATGTGTAATGTGAGTGAACACCAAGTTTCAATTATTCGGGGCTGCCAATCACGTGTAGATTTTGACTATATTTTCGTAGTTATATACTGTTTGCGCTTAATGAATTCAGTAGTTGAAAGGGAAGGGTGTAGTGAGCATTTGTATTCATATAGTGGTTTCAGTGTATAGCATTTAAACTTGAGAACACATATATTACTTTGTATTCCATCTATGTGGTGCAAAACTATTCATGTTGGTTTTTGATTTCGCAGCTGGACTTGTCGGACTTGTTGTGTTCCGAGACGCCTTCCTTGTTGGCGGTGCAATATTTCAAAGAGCTAGTAGCTTGGGTTGGAAGGTATGAAATTAGAACGTGGTTCTGGACTTGTGTTTTTCTTTCGGCTTCAGAATTGTAGAGATTAAAATGTAACTTTGACTCTGTGTGGTTATCTCAGTGGAAAAGCTGGTCTGATTTTTTTAACCTTGATGGGACTGGTCGCCAAAAAGTCGAACCACTCTTTATAAGCAAGGTAAGGCATTATTGGTGTTTGAATAGAGCAGGGCCTTGGACATTTAGGTTGGAGTAGCTTTCTGTAAAGCAGTTTTATCACCTCATTATCATGTTCCCCATGTTGATGAATTTTGGGATCATGATTGTAATGTGAATACATACACAGAACCTTTGCAGTCTCTTCTAGATGTTTCAGGATAGTTATTTAGTTTTCTACTTTCACTTTTCTTCTGCATTTGTGAATCCACATACTTACCCCGACTTTACCTTTCCATCTTGAATAAAACCACCCCATTTTTATGACTGTTTGGGAACATGACCAGGGTATAGACTTGTGAAGTGAGGCCTCAGATTATACAATTACCATTCTTTAACTCCTTACTCATCCCCACCAACACATAAAAAAGAACTTTTTTCTCGTAAATTTAAAAGCAGCGTGTGGTTAGAATAGAAAATAGTATATAGACAGGTAATAGTTTTCTTTTCTGTTCATCCCACTTTCTGAGGAATGCCAATTTGGACAGGTGAATACGGTGTTCCAGTTAGCGTTAGTTGCTGCAGCTCTTCTTCAACCCGATTTTGGAACCCCAGAAACTCAATCATACATTACTTATCTAAGGTAATTTGAGCAGATTTTTTTTTCCTTTTTTTCTGAGATGAATTTGGCTCGAATTTTGGTTGCCCTTGTACTGATGTTTTCCCCATTTGTTGAACTTGGTTCATTTTCTGGTGCAGCTGGTTAGTGGCTTCAACAACAGTAGCATCTAGTGCGGCATATGGTGTAAAATATTTGAGATCTCCAGTTGTATTAAAGTCAGCCTAGTTGAAATTTTGTTGATTCGAGTAAACATGCAACTTGCTTAAGTTCTGATTTGAGCAGTACTTAGGAAACTGCATGAATAAATATCAGCTTGTTTGATTACACATTAAAAAAAAGTAGTTGTATTACTAGGAAAAGATAGAAGAAAAAGTTACAATTTTGTAGACTTGTTCCATCAAATTAATATATTTTTTTATTTGTTATTAATATTATGCATCTAAGAATGTTTCATCAAATGTTAGACGAATGCCTCCTTAGAATATAATCGGGCTAATTTTGTGGTCTTACAACTAGGCAAATAAGCCTTATACGGATATGTTTTACGCATTAACTCCATTCTTACATAACAATCAAGGTTTTATTTTCGGTTGCTCGCACTGCCTGATTTGCAGCTGAGTAGAGACCACTTAACATTTTAAAATCGGTACATCTTAACGTGAAAATGTGTTATGTTTTTATCGTAGCATTTAGTTTACAAGGCACTGACTTTCATGAATGAAGTGTGAATCGCGATGATACAATTTCTCAGACTCAAACTGTTACCTTCTAAACACCAAACAGTTTAAATGTATGCTTTTCCATGTGATCAAAATATACACTTCAGAAGTCGAACTAATGTTACTACATATTCATAGACTCATTCCAATTCATCTAAAATTGACACCATGGTCATGGAACATAATAAAATTATGGTAAAAGGTTTATTTTTTTTTTTTTTTGAGAGGGTAAATTTGATTTGTTAACTTGTGTTTCTATATATTTTGTCGCTAAATGCAATTAAGTAAAATTAAACTTTATCATTAACTTTTCTAAAATCACGTTTTATCGATACAGTAAATTTTGATTTTCAGTGTCACTGTGAACTTGCGCGTCGAACTTTCTCATCTACTTTCTCGTCGGATCTATAATTATCCACTATTTTATCATTTACTTTTTTTGATTGAGTAAAAAATTTAATTATAAGTATTTCACATTGTTTTTCTTTTAGTTTTTCAATCTCAAATAGTATTTGTAGTGTTGAAAACACCATAAATGCTGAAATTATCAGTGAAATAGTATTCGAGGTTACACTGTCAAGTTCCGCTTCACAACCATGTTATAACAGCCACTATAGCTGCTATTAGACAATATTTTGTACTAAATAGTGTATTGTGGAACAATAATTATTTTATATTTGTTCGAATTCGGCTCTGCTAACACCGATATAGCCGCTATTTAACAACTGTCAAAAATTAAAATAAAATCTCATGTCTGTAACAGTTTAAGCTGTCTTTTTTGTGTGAGCATGGTAGGGGATTCCTTTGTTTGAGATTTTGAGTTTATTTTAATTGGGAACTTAGGGAGTATTTGGAAGAGCTTATTAGGTTTATCTCATGTTGACATGAGCACTTATATTGGTATTTGGATACACTTATAAAAATAGTTCATGACATGGGTATAAATTGTTTTTGACTTGTTTCAATTAGCTCCACAAAATAACTTATGAGTCATAATTCAATTAAGATCTCTAGAATGGCTTATTGAATAAGAGCTTCATTATGGTGCTTACCAAAATGTGATTCTTTCACCTGTTCACATTTGGGAATGATATTCTTACATCTCAGTGGGATTCATCTGCTCCAACTTTCGATATATTTAGTTAAACTATTTCGTGGTGTTATAAGTTGTAACTCATACGTTATCTGGTGTTATAATTGCACAAATTATTGTATTTCCTTATAAGTTGATTTTTTTTTTTTAATTAGAGTAAAAACAACTAGCAACAGGGATTCACCTTGAAGCCCCATCCTACTTAACATCTCTTAATTTCTGTTGATAACTCCATGATCAAAATAACTGTGTTCTGTATAACTACTAGTTTAGCATGTGTTAACAAATGTCTCTAAGGTTTCATGTGATGTTCCTGTGGCATTTTATGATTTTGATTTTTACTTGTTCATTTTCCTTTGTGAATAGTTATTTTCTTGGTATGTGCATATGTTCCAGAATCATGGCTACATTCTATTGGCATCTCCTACTGTCCTAGCAGGTTAGAGTTATACACCTCAATTCCTGCTCTATCATTTGAATAAACATCAGTTGAGTTGAGGTGATTGTTTGGTGTCACAAAAACAAGAAATTTACTTTTAAATAACTCTAAAGTGAGATTAATTATGGAGCCTTAATTTAATCATATACAAATGTAAACTCGGTTAAGGTGTATGAAGCAGATGTAGTGAACTCTTCAGTTTAGGCTGTCTAGCTGTTAAACTACTTATGCATTCAAGCTATTTATGCTATTCAGATACTGGACTTTGGCAGTGCCAACTTATGTGATGGTGACCATTGTATTAATGTTGGCATTCTACATTGGCCTTAACTTCATGTCACCACCATCTCCTGCATCCTTAAACACAGTTTATGGTGAGTTTAATAGAGAATTTTTTAACAATGCGGGTGTGATTAATTTTGATTGCTAGATTACTTGTTATGTTTCTTGCAAGATTTTGCTATCACTTAGGGGAGGGCCTAATTAATTTGTGAGTTCAAGTTTTTTAATAAATGATTTTAACATTTCTTTCTTCAGATGAGTACAGTAGGGATCCTTTGAGTCTTGATTTTTTGGAAGAGAAGCCCATTGATCCCATATCTGATGTCGGTATCGACAGAATCAATGATGCTATGTTCTATAATTCAGCCTAACAATCAAACATTCAAACCTGTTTCCAATAGTATAGTGGATATTCTGCCAATTGGTTGTTACTGATGTGAGTTCTCGCATGAAATTGAGATGTTATAGCTTTTACATATGAACTTTGTTGAGTTAATCTTGTGAAAGAATGATTGGGTTCTTTTAATTCATAATGATTTTAGAGTATTACCTTGATATCCATTCGTGCAGTTTCTGGCATTAATGCACAGTGATCAAACTTCCATCTACAATCTATGAATTTTGCTCTTAAGAACATGCCCTTCTATATCTTGTGGATGAGTCACCAAACTCAATCACTGAGCCTCATCAATGAGAAATGTTGGTCTAACTCTATTATCTCCACTATTTTTTTTCTATATAAAAAAATATAGATGGAATTCATTAAATGGGTCCCTTATTCATTTGTCAATTGCTCTCTTGGACTCCTTCCACCATCATCACCCTTATATTTGAAAATGTATACCAAGAGGAGTAGCAAAAGCATGGATGTCAAGTGTTTGTGGTGTGCTTGCTATAGCAGTAATACTGCAATTTTACCGGATGAAGATAAAAGTGCATGTGTAAGAGGAAGTTGAAAGCGACGACAACAAAGAGTGTCTGATTGTGAAAGTGAATGGAAAGACATTATAGTATAGTGGTGTTCATTACAAACATAGACCCATAATGCCCGAATGTATATTCTTTTTATTGTGATAATGCGCGTAAAATATGAATAGTAGTTTTATGAAATTTTGAATAAATTTTATATTATAATAAATTATTCTTATATCAAATATGATATAAATTTTTATCTTTTTTAATGACACCGACAGACAATATAACATCTTAAAAATAAAAAGTCACTCCATTCAAAAGAACGTGTCCAAATAAGTTGGAACCCTACTATTATCTCGCCAAGATTCGAAACTTAAATTTTTCATTTTTCCTTAAAATAATCACGTGTATTTTTTTTTCTTTCTCAATAATTTTTTTTGATAAAAACAAAATAATATTCATTTAATCAAATCAAATCAATAAAATACATTATTCAACACCACCCAAGTAGACACAAAACATTGCACCACACTCAGATTCCGTGGAACAAGGCAATGAACACCAAAAAAACCTTAAACTACAATTGGAGGAGGCCGCGCGAACGCAGGCCCCCACAGCAACAAATTATGATGTAGGCTCCACCACTTGGGTAGACCTTAGAAAGGCACCCTCCTAAGTGCAATGGAGGTCACCTTTCTAGGCCATGGGCCTTCTTGATCACCCATTGACCCCATCCAGGTAAGTATGTAATCCAATGTCATATGCTTTTATTTTATATCCCACTTTCCTCACCACTTAGTCTGATATTGTCGATGTGGGACTTATTGTTTCACATACATTTGCACACGCAACTCTTGTACATGCTGTGTTAATATTCTTTCTAAACAGTTGTATCTCCATTTGTAATGGCTATAACATCATTTTGAAAGATCTAAACTAGGACGAATTTGTCTCCAGAGCGGTCCTTGGACATTTAAGTTGGGGTAGCTTTCTGTAAAGCAGTTTTATCATTCTCAGAAATGTGACACTAGGACATTGGTGATTGATAAACAGAACCTTTGTGGTGTCTTATTGATGTTATAGGATAGTTGTCTAGTTTTCTACTTTCATTTTTCTTCTGCATTTCTGAATCCATACTTTGTCTTTTCATCTTTATAACTGATTAGGGGAATGGCTAGGGTGTAGACTTTTGAGGCCTCAAATTATACAATTACCCTTCTGAGTTGAATTCGGCTCGAATTTTGGTTGCCCTTGCGCTAATGTTTTCCCGATCCGTTGAACTTTGTTCATTTTCTGGTGCAGCTGGTTAGTGGCTACAACAACAGTAGCATCTAGGGCGGCATATGGTGTTAAATATTTGAGATCTCCAGTTGTATTAAAATCAGCCTAGTTGAAGTTTAGTTGATTCAAGTTAGTACTTTTAGCAGGAGACTACATGAATAAATATCAGCTTATTTAATTACACATTAAAAAAATTGTTGTATTACCAGGAAAAGATAGAAGAAAAAGTTACATTTTTGTAGACTTGTTCCATCAAATTAATTTATTCTTTTATTTGTCATAATGCATCCAGGGATGTTTCACAATATATATTCACGACTAATACATCCATGTAGTGTCATAAAACACAATGATCTAAGGGACTTGCATCAAATCAAAATATTTTTAAAATGCAATAAGTGGTTTTTATAATTTTTTTGGAATGCTTATTGAAAAACATATATGCTTAATGTCGCGAGAGGATACATCCCAAGCATTTCACGATTTATTTTCATCGGCTAGTCAAACCTTGACCCACCCATGTTTTTCTTGAAATGTTGAATTGCATGTTTTCCATTGCTTTGCAAATACAACATGTCGACATCGGGAAGTTTCATGAAGGAAACCTTCTTGACGTATAGCAACGCTCATTGAAAAATTAGCTAAAAGCAAATGGACATGGCATAAGTCGTTTCTATAGGTTTTTTCAAAAACCTTGTCAATTGCATGTACCGGAAATAAGTTCAGGTGTCAATACAAGTGCAATCTAAACCTCCTGACTAATATATTTCTCCCTTTGAGTGGTTTTGGCAAACACATTTAGATTTAGATCTAAAAACAAATGTATTTTCCGACAGGACAAAAACTATATATTTTTGCTTTGAAGTATACATGCAGATGATATAAAACTGTAGTTTTCTAGATGTGTACATCTGGGAAATGGCTCTCTCCCTCACAAACTGAAATGGCTGGTGAACCAGTTTGAATTAGTTTCTCAATAAGCACTTATAAAAACTAGTATTAAAAATTTATTAAAAGTCTGTCGTGAGTTGAAACTGCTTTTTTTGTTCAATGTTGGTATATATAAAACTATAAAGAATTCTTTAAGTGAAAAGTTATAAATTAGTTTTATTTTGATTCATAAAAGGTTTTGTGAATTAGAAACTGGTCTAGATGATACAATAGTTTCATTGGACAAATTGGATTTCCTGCTGTTAACAGCACTACAGCAGTGCCTGCAACATATCTAAACCGTGGTTTTACTATGTGAAAGTGAACATTAAATATGAACTGTCTGATCTTAAATCAACGATTGCGATCGACTACAACAGAGAATTATGTCCCTCATTGGACTATATGTGCCGTCACATCCAAACGGTATTGGTGCCATCATATTACATTTAAATTTCAGAAAAATAAGACTGTTTCTCAAACGACGATTGTTTCGTTAGAATAAATTAACCTTGCAACGATTATTTTTTAGACATTAACACCATGCTTACCTGATATTCCTGTAACAATCACAAGGCTTTATTTTCTGATGATCCCACCGTCTGTAGTGCAGCTGAGACCAAATCACATCTTAAAATTAGTACTACAACTTAACGTGAAAATCAGTCCTTTTTTTCTCATGTCAATGTGCAGAAAGTGAAAATACAGATAACGATAGATCTAATACACAACTCTGAACTTGCTCAAGTAATTTTAATCAGTTGGTGCAAAATCACCTCATTTAGTTTAATGAATGAAGTGTGAATTGTTATGATTCAATTTCTCACAAGGCTCAAACTGTTACCCTCAAAACACCAGACAGTTTAATGCTCTTCCATGTGATCTACATATGCATTTTAGAAGCCGAACTAACTTTCCCTTTCACTGAGAAGACAACTACTGATAAGAGAAAAAAAAAATTATAGTCACAAACACATATTTGCATTCATCCAAACCAGAATAAATAGTTAGAATGTGTCAAAAAGCATAAAAGTATTGGTTGGTTTGTGTTCATGGGTTATAAAGGCTTCAAGTGCAAGTTTTTGATTTACAGTTTTACAGTCACACATAAATGTTTTGGTGGTACTAATTGGAGTAATATACTGAGCTTGTGAGCTAAATTGTATGACAATATGAGTATGGCTGTTCATAGACTCATTCCAATTCATCTCAAATTGACACCATGGTCATGGAACTTAATAAGATTCAAGAACAAGGTTGAATGAGCAATGCATCGCCTACTAATAAACATAAACAATTAGATCCAAATAACGATATAACACCCGTTATGTGGTTGTCATGATCAATTTTACTAGAGCTAAATCATTTGGTGTTGCATGCTTAACTAGCTAAGTCAAATTGCTAAATCCCAAGAGGTGAGGCAATAATACTACTTTATTGAATCAGGGCCAAACGATAACAGAAACCAAGATTTCCCTGTATGCTCCATCTAGTGGTAGAAAATAGATGTTCGTCGCCGCCATGGACAACTTCATTTAATCAATATGTTGAAGTATCAAGGTCTAGCAATTTGTCCAAGACAACACAACAAGATTTGATACAAAATCAATTCAAGTTCGCGAACTATTTTAACTAGGTTAGATCAAGTTAGTGAATAGTTTCAAAAGTACAATTAATTTGAGGTAAGGTTTGGGTCATTTCCCTACGTAATTCGGTTTATTTTGATTCTCTGAACATGCCTAGATAAGATTTGAAGATGCTGGTCAAGATTTAACACATCTGTTTACTACTATTTACAATGGGAATGCTTATAGTTGTGTTATAATGCAAAGACACACCAATATGAGTTTGTGAACACGGATCTATGACCGAACCTTGACCAGGAAAGACGTGATTGTGAGCTTACAACAACATGCAATGAAGATACCGTCAAACAAGTTATTCAAAGAATCATATGCATACTTTCAGTAAAACGAAACCTACACAAGAGCCAATTGCTGGATTCAATTGACAATTAAGAATTAAAAGAACTATTTAAAACCAAAAATAAGAGCAAAAATGGCAAGGCACATCTCAATAACTATTATTTTTCGTCAAACTACAGACAAAGAACGTCGGAACAAGAAACCAAAAATTAATAGTAAAAATGTACATGTCTGCAAGAGCTCATGCAGGTAAGTTATCAGTTTCCTCTAAACTGGAAAATAGACAATTGACATAATGTAATTGAAAGAGGTAAATCAAATGAGAAGAATCGGAAATCTATCCGCATAACCATTTCCAATACATGTTATTACCCAAACAAAGAAATCCAACTTATCATATCACCAGCTAACAATGGATAGAGCAAAACGCCAAGATGCCAGTGGAATTGGCAAAACAAACTAATGCCATTACTAAGCTAATGTTCCTGACAAAAGTTACCAAAAAATACACAAAACAAGACAACACTTTTCATTCCTGAGGCGGCGATAACCCCGCTTCAATTTCATCCCACTGGTCACTCTTTTCAGCAAACTTCTCCTTGATTTCCTTAATAAGCTCTTTAGCATCATCACCCTTTGAAACACCAACAAGTCCATTCACAAGCTTCTTCATCGTAGTAAAATTCGGAACCCAACCTTTCCCAATACACTCCTTAGCAATCTCCAAAGCCGACTCAAACTCACCACCCTCACACAGAAAATAAACCAACGTAAAATAACACTGCCCATCAACCTTAAATCCCCTTTTCTTCATATCAGCAAACAACCCCTTCGCCTCTTCGAGATTCCCTTCCCTACAAAACCCATTGATCAAATGATAATAACTAACCGAATTCGGCTTCCTACCTCCTGTAATCATCCCTTGAAACAACGCCTTCGCCTCATTCGATCTCTTCAACTTACACAAACTCTGAATCCTAACATTATAAGTACCAAGACTCGGATACAACTTATACCTCTCTTCCATCAAATTCAACAATTTCCCAACTTCATCAAACTTCTTCTCATTATAAAACCCGCTAATCGCGTTATTAATCGTAACAACATTAGGTTTAACATTATTCCTATCCATTTCATCCAAAATCGAAAAAACAGAATTACTCGAACCAGATTCAGCAAATGACTTAATCACCAAATTATAAGTCTCAACATCAGGTTTAATATCATAAATCCTCGGAAAATCGAGATAAATTCTTGTTACCTCTTTATGATTCTTCCCAATAATCGCAGCTAAAAGCAAAGCATTAAGCGATTTAACAGAAGCAACAATGTTGAGATTCTCACGCATGAATTTGAAAGTATCGAGAGCTTGATTCATCATATTCGCTTGACCGTAAAGAACGATAGCGTGAGAGACAAACCTTTCGTTTTGAAGATCGGAACGTGATTGGAGAAGCTCGTCGAGGAATTGACGAAGAGCGTCGAAGTTTTTGCCGGCGGTGAGTTTGGAGACGGCGGTGGAGAGAGCAAGGCGATCGAGGTGGGAGTCAGGGGAGAGGGAAGCGGCGCGGCAGATGGAGAGGATGGTTTCGGGGTTGGTTTCGGATTTGAGGAGACGGAGGGCGGATCGGGATTTTTCCTTTGAGGTGAGAGGAGTGGTGGAGTTAGGGGAGAGGATGGTTGAGTAGTGACGGAGAGTGTGGCGGAGACGTGACGTCATTGACGCCATTGATGAAGGTTGAAGGTGAAAAACGGTGGTTAGGGTTTTGCAGAAGAAAAATGACGAAGATGAAGGTTTAGTGAAAATGTGAACAAAAGGGTTCTATGAAACGCTGCGTTCTGGTTGTATGAAACAAAAACGGTGCGTTTTGTTTGAAAAGTGTGAGAAAAAAGTATGAACCTGACGTGAATCGAACACGCAACCTTCTGATCTGGAGTCAGACGCGCTACCATTGCGCCACAGATCCATTGATTATTAAAAGTTTAAGTGTTACATATAACTACAATGATTTCAGTAAATAATCTCCAATATACCTCAGTTTTTGTTTTTTTGTTTCATTTTTTATATCAAAATAAAATGGAATGTGAATTGGAATTTCATGATAAGATTTTTTTTAAAGATATTTATGGGTTAATAACTTCGATAATAAGTTTCATATTTAATTTTTATCGTGTTATGGTATCATATTTGATTTTAATTTATTAAACTTTCCATTAGTATGTTTGAATGAAAAAAAATTAGTGGAGCAAAATCTATTTAGGCTGGTGTTTGGTGATGTTGGTTTGAAACTTTAAAATGTGTTCAGGTTTGACTATTGTTGTCGATTCGAGTCGATTATTGTTGTCGAACTTAAAATTTAATTGAGGATTCAGCTAATAGATTTTAAGAGGATTCCATTTTTCTTCAAGTTATTATGTTAAGGAAGAATAATCAATGCATATTTCTTTCAAGTATTTTACATGCATATAAGTTGTATTATATAAAATTTATTATTGTATTTTAGCTCAATGGTATCTTGAAGTTCAAAAAAATTGTGCATTTGTATCATATCACACCTACACTCATACTAGGTGTCCGAGCTTTTTGCGTAAATCTTAATAATTTATTTGTATTGCTTCCTATGTTATCTTACTAACAACAGTGTCATTAAAAGAACTCAACAAAATTTGTTTCATTGTAAGTGATTTGGTCTCTTCTCTTGATTTGGTATATTTGTTTCATTGTCAGTGATTTGGTCTCTTCTCTTGATTTGGTTTGTTCTCTCTCGTTACCATCATCCAAACAAGCATGTTCCCTCCAGAGAGAAATTACGAGCAAAATGGCAGTTGAAAAGTTAATGTATCTAATTAAAAATCTAGTCTGCGTGCATCAACTTTTCAATTATCTTTTTTGTTTATATTTCATTTAAAAGGAAGTATACTTTAATTTTTAAGCATCAAAGGACAACTATATTGTTTCACACATTGAGTAGAATCATTTACATCTCCTCAAAAAAAATTCATAATCTTGTCTCACATTTTTTACCTTCATCTTCATGTGCCCGTAAAGTATCCAGTAAAATACTTTAAAAGTGAAAAATATTAAGAGGAGTGTTATTTGAACAACCATTTGGTTGACAACTTAATAGATAACCATAATTTACAAAGAAAAAATATGTATTTGCACGATAACCAAAGCAATAGAGAGAAAGTAAAAGACTAGTGATATTTGAACAACTCTTTTGGTACAACTTTTGGGACAACCTTTTGTTCTCTCTTCTCATTGGTCAAAAACAATAAAGAGAGAAAAGGGAAGAGAGAGAATAAGAAGATAATGTGAGTATGAGAGAGAAAGTTGTATAAAAATGGTTGTACAAATATCATTTCTCAAAGTAAAAAAATAATGTGAGTATGTGAGAGAAAATTATCACATATATGAATGTTCAAATAACACAACTCAAAAGAATAATGTGAGTATGAGAGAGAAAGTTGTCAAAAAAGTTATCACAAAATAGATTTTCAAATATCATTTCTCCCATATTAACTCTATACTTTTTGGGCAATCTGCGGAGTACTGGTATTAAATGATTGTATTTATTTAAAAATGATACTAATAATGCTACTATCCTTCTTCCAATCCATTTCGTAAACACACACCTAACCCACAAATATTAGACTGACAGCAAGACAAAGACAGGTAGCTTAGCTTAATCTTAGTAACACTAACTAACAAAAGTGTTACTGTTAACTTCTTTTCTGTCTTTGTGTTCTGTTTCTGAGCGGAAAGTGTTACAAAACATGGAGCAGCTTAAGCCAACACTTTCACTTCTCTTCTCCTTCTCCGATTCATCTTCATGGCTTCACCGTTATTCCACTCATTCCCCATTTTTCTACACTCTCTGTGCTGCTTACTCTCTCATCTCTTTCATTGCTCTTATTCAACTCATCAGAATTGAACTTAGAGTACCTGAATACGGTTGGACTACTCAGAAAATATTTCATCTCTTCAACTTCATTGTTAGTGGAGGTAAGAGGTTCACTCTCCTTGTTTTTACGGTTTCTATTTTCAGCTTTCTGCCTTGTTTGTGATTCTTGCATTTTTTTTTTTTTATTTTTTCTGT
>Ga0228711_1003938_pt1 | contig 23032 bp, 25 predicted proteins | sample MedpolnodulmetaG_2_FD_177996 | JGI IMG/M metagenome (GOLD analysis project Ga0228711, IMG submission 177996) | Root nodule microbial communities from Medicago polymorpha collected in Santa Monica, California, United States - brown nodules | ecosystem: Host-associated > Plants > Roots > Nodule...
AATTTTATGTAATTATAAAAACAAAAATATAAAATTAAATAAGAATAAGAAATAAAAGGTGGTGGGGTAGGGTGTTGAATGAAAAAAACTATTGGAGATGGTAAAAGTTGAATGAGTGTTGAATTAAAAGAGAGAAAATGATGTGGAGTGTTGGGAATTGAAAAAGTGGGTGTTGAGGGTTGTTGAATATATTTTACCATTGTACATGGTCTTACCCAATATTTCTTGTCCTATATGATCTGATGTGGGATATTATGTAGTTTGGAATTTAGGAAATTTTATCATTTGAGTCAATTGTTGGCAAAGAAAAAAATTTGGTAACCATGTTAGTAGTTTGAAGTATCCATCGTTTTTTTTTTTTAAGATCGATTTTTTTTAAGAAGTTAAATTAGCCCATCTAAATTGACATCGGAGAGAATCGATCAGGAGACCTTGAGGAGGGCCACATTCCTAAGCTCAAGCCAATACCACGAGAACAATTCAAGTGAGTTATTATCCACCAGTTTTATTAGGCTTAATTGCAGTTTTAGCCCCCTAACTTTTCCAAAGTTGCGATTTTGGCCCCCTGAGAAAAAAAACTACAAAACAGCCCCCTAAGTTTTGCAACTGTGGCAGTTTTGGCCCCCAAGACTGATATTGACTCGGTCTACGCTGACGTGGCACCCTAAGTGAGGTGCCACGTGTTATTTATTTTTTATTTTTTTTGCCTTGGGGGGGCCAAAACTGCTACAGTTGCAAAACTTAGGGGGCTGTTTTGTAGTTTTTTTTCTTAGGGGGTCAAAATCGCAACTTTGGGAAAGTTAGAAGGCTAAAACTGCAATTAAGCCGTTTTATTAATGACTAATCTCACAACAAAATCTAGTTGTCGCCTTTTAGTGAAGCCTCCCTTCTCAATCACAATTTTTTCGGTCTACATTGTTCGAACCGAAAACCTTACTTAATTAGGGATTTAAATTCAGTTCTATTCAAACCACTACAATGTTGACAGTTGGCAATGAAAATATGATTAAGATATTAGTAAATTTTTCTGGTGACGGAGTTGACGCTTACCAAGTTTGAGATGCCAAACCATATCTGATCTTATGTGTTAGTAAAAACATGATTGAAATAATTAAGGATATTGACACATTGAGAATTTTAGATTAGTAGGCAACAATCTTATCAGGAACATTGTGGCTTTATGTATGTTTAGTCTTAAACTCAATTAAAGTATGAAATGAAATACCACTAATGGTATGATTTGCGTTATTTCCCATAGAAAGTACCACTCCTTTCTTTTATCCAAAAAGTTAAGGAATTGAGTGGTGTATTCACATGGAAAGGTGGCGCCACTTTTAAAATAGTCACAACTAATTTTATTTAGAGATAAATTTAAAAATGAAATAATTTAGTCTCATAATTTAATATCATTTCTCTTTTGATTTTTTTTTCGGTACAATTTCTCTTCTATTTTGAATTTCTCTTTTGAATTTTATCATTCATGTTTGTGTTCTAATAAAATTTATTTGAGGTTGTGCATACGCATTGCTATTAAAAGTTGTACCAGACCACAAGAGTGGGGAAATAGTTTATACTTTATTTCTAAACTTTCAAATAATATAATAACTATTTTTTTAAAAAAAAAGGCACTTATATTTAAATAATGGATGTTGGTTATTTGGCCTATCGAAAAAAAATGTTGGTTATTATTGTATTAGTTTGCACGGTACACATTTAGTATGCGTTTGGTTTCCCGATTACACCCACAAACTCACTATTGCCCACACTTCCTAATGCATTTCTACCGCAAATTGCAAACGCTCCAAATTATAGCTTCTCGTTTTGGCACGTTTGAAGGACTTTGGATGCAAATCCAACGCAAATCCAAATGAGCTATTAGTTGTTCCCTCATGAAAGTTTGCTTATTTTTTATGGAATGTTTATTATTGGGTAAAATACAAGTTTTCCGTAAGATGAAGATAAAATCATAAATGGATTTATAAAGAATGAGACTATTTACTTTATAAGCTGATTTTAATAAAAAAAGATTAGATCAGATATAAAAACCTAATATGATATCAAAGTCATGACATGCTTCATGAAGTATTAGATACATTCTTTATTATTTATCAAAATCATTAGTAATCGACATGGGAGGTCTCATATAAAATAAAAGTAATGTCTAAAATGAGTTTATAACAAGTGATATCCATCGCTTTTCAAGTGAGTTATGTAGAATATTTTGCACCGTACTGGGGTTGATCAAATCACAAGCTGGCCGTCGCATCCAAACAAAACATATCTTCTGATCTAAGCAGGGTGCCACTATTTAAACACGAGTTAAACTAGCAACTAGGCTGAACTTTATAAGTGATGCGAAAAGATATGATGATACAACAACAGTACTTCAAAATAAAGCTTGAGTCAACATTGTTAAATCATTGTACGAAAGAATTTCCCACAGACCAAACAAGTTATATCAAGAATTGTAATCTATTAATCTATTAAGAATTCGTGTTTAGTTCGATTTTTTTAAGATGCCAATATTGTTTCAACTTTCAACATTGCTACTTTAAACAGCGAATAATCTTCTTCCACCTGATCTTGTCGGCAATGTGTGATATCCCAAGTCAATATTCCCTAAAAGAAAAAAAGTAGAATTAATATTGGGTATGCATGAGATGATCTTTAACATAATCATGCTTATTCTTGTGGTGGTTATAATTTATAATTATATCATGCGGCTTATGCTGATTTGTTTCCCTTTATCACGTTTTAGGTTCATTTTGTTGGGTTCAAGTGTGATTAACTAGTTTTAAGTAGGTATGGCAACAAAACCCATACCCGCTCGAGCCAAACTCAATTTGACAGGTTTTCTCCACTTTGATTAGGTTTGGGTATGAGTTTGAGTTTTCTCCGATTTCAAAGCACGGGTACGCGACGGGTCATGGAGATATATATACCCACCCCGAACCCATACACAAACCCGTCCCAAATGTTGAAAATCAGTTTATTACCTTTTTTTTATAATTAGAAACTCAAACTCTAAATCATTTCACCCACATTATCTCTCTTTTCTCATAGTTCTCTCTTTTCACCCACTCAAACTCTATAATTCTATTGACGCTTATTTATGATAGTCTCTATTTTCTCCTTCCATATTTCACAATCTCGGCCTCTCTCTTCTCCATCACCATAGTCATTGATCGTCATTGTCTCTTTGCTGGATAATGCATTACAACAATGCGCCTGGGGCTGAAAAATACTTTTATTTTTTATTTAAAAAAATTATTTTTATTAAAAAATATATATCCACTACGGGGATGGGGATGGAGCGGGGATACCAGAACCCGTCGGGGATGGGATGAGATTCGATTTCTCATCCCCACTAGATATGGGTAGGGTAACGGGTAAGTATATTGGAGTAGGGTATGAAGACGGGGAAGGTAAAACTCATCCTCATCCCTCCCCATTGTCATGCCTAGTCCTAAGTCAACTAATGAATGACCTCAATGTTTTTTTTAATCTTCCAGTTATCGGGAGAAGAGGGTATGTTAATTTGAAGTACGAGCAAGAGATAATTGATAAATAAAGTTTAACCAAGAATGATTGTACGTGGTTGTGGAGTTAGACTGAAAAACTCGAATGAACCACTAAAGTAAACTATAATATATAAATTAAATATGCAAATTATATTGTATAACAAAAATTTAAGTTGTAATAAGTACAACATTGATCATCAAACATGTATCAGGTTGAGGTAAAATGCAATTAGTGAAATACCTTGGTCACTTTGGATACATTATGATTCCAACGAACTAGTCCATGAACTAATCCACCTATTGTCTCTTCAAAAACATTTGGTGGCAAAGCTTTCAATCCTTGCATCATGGCTTCAGCCTCATTGACAGTAGACTGCAATAATTTTAGTTACAAATAACTTCACATTAACAAAGTTGGTTTCATTTGTTCTATGTTATAACCAAACTTTCAAGCATAATAGTGAATTATATGTCTTTGTTCACATAACAGAAACCAATAAAAGAACCCATAAAGTGCAGTAATGAGTTAGCGGCTTAAATAACCCTTACAACATCAGGTTAAGGTACATCACTAGTCTCAGACATCACTGTCACAGATTTAGCAGCAACAACTTTCCTTTCTTTGGTGCAGGTTGTTTTTTCCTTTTCACAACATCACTAGACTCATCAACTACTTTCTTTCCCCTGGCAAAACTATTCTCAACAGCATTGGATGGATTTTTACATGGCCTCCCCTAATATTCAAACATACAATAAGTAAGAATTATAATGCAACATGATTAAAGCATAAATTAAACAAATTGGATTGAGTAAAGACTAATATTGAGTGCAGAAATTTTTCATAGGGACTAAAAAAAACTATTAAAATTAAGTAAGGACTAAACTTAGAAGGTATCAATTTTATAGGGACCAAAAACATATTTAAAGGTAAAAAAACAAATTGCTAGATCAAAAGTCCGTTTGGTGACTGGACAGAAAATTGACGGCAGGGACTAAATTTGGTAACAGATATAAAATATGAGGATTTTAAAAATATTTACTTAAATGTATGGATTGTTTATCAAAGGAGCGCAAAATGTAGGGACTAAAAACATATTTAACCCTAAAAAATTTCAGAAAATGGGTAGAAAATTATGACAATCTCTCAAAAAAATTAGAATTTTTAAACAAAACATAAATAAAACATGAATTTTTATGTTTTTTATGCGCTAAAAATTCATATTAAATTTATGTTTTGTTAAAAAAAAAATTGTAAATATTGTCATAATTTTTTATATTTCTGGAAAATCACATTATAAAATATGAATGTTAGGCATGAGTTGACTAAAAAGTAGGGACTAATTTCATAAATGAAAATTTTAAAAGAATCAAAAACTTAATAAATATTTTAGGAGGACTAAATTCTTGTTTAACCAAAACAAGAATTATATTCTCTGCAAAATTCTTTCTGAATAAGCTGATGTGGATTTCATCCTGTACTCCCCTGACAAAGGTTTGTCATCCCTTTCCTTGGAAACTATCAAATATAGCTTGTAAGTTATAAGGAATTACTAATTTATTAACATTTGCTTAGTAAACAAAAACTTAGTTTTTTGAGTTATGTAGCATTTACAGTTCGGTTTAAAGCATTATTACTTCGCTACATTCAATCGCTTTTCTTTTTTCTAAAATTATTATTGTATTTTGTTTCCGTTTAATGTACAATTAGATAAATGTTTCATAGGTTTTGAGTGGGTTATTGGGTTGCGGTTCAATCTATGCAACTTCAACAAACTCCGGTTTAGTTGAGGATTTCCTTAATTCATCTTTTATAATGTTACTATTTCAGAAAATGCTGGCTTTAATGAGGCTGTCAAACAGTTTTTAACTTCAGTACCTAAAATTAAACCTTGACCAAGTTGGATTATTTAAAATTATTCACTTTACTTTGGATAGGATGTTTACCTAGATGAAGGATGTTACAAGGTAATGAATGACCTTAAACTTATGTCGTTGGTCCTTTTTGAACTTCTATGGCTTTAGTTTATGTAGTATATCATATGTTTTACAACGCTTACTTTCTTCTACAATTATTTATCTTAATTTTTATAGTAAGCATATAGTGGCACCAAACTTATGTTGAATGCACTAATTAAAGTGTGGCAGTGCTTATCTTTAGTTGATCTCACTTATATCCTATTCCGCTAATGATTATTGAATGATGTTGAAGTAGCGAATAATTAAAGTTAGCTGCTACAAAGTGTTTTTTGGTTACCTGGTTATAATCTTCTTAAAACCATTGAATTTAAATCTTCATATCCTCAATCCTTTGTTTGATGTTTAGTTTTGTCGATTTACATGATTTCTCACTAAAAAGACTCAAAATATCTATGGAGTTGCATGATTTAGGATAAAACTGAATTACAACGACCCGAATGAAAACAATACAAAAAGTTTCTCAAACCATTGACAACTCCTCTAATTGATTTATAATTTGTCTTCAAATGCAAAGAAAATAACTAAAAATATAACTAAATCATCGTATGTTATTCCATCATCACAAACTTAAATTGTTGCTTGTAACTTGCCACTTACATGCAAGCGGGACATACTTAAAGAAGATACGCTTAAATTCCAATATACACGTATGTACCTCCTAAAGGTAGTTGGGTTGGTCATGCCATTTGTCACACTTTAGTCGTCATGTGATTTTACCTTGCTATGAGATTGAGGCAATTCCCAATAGACATTCAAGGTACATATTACCACGCACACATATAGAGGTGTTTTAAATGTTATAACATGACTTATGTTAAAGATGAGACAAATTTGAAAAAGTATGCTAACAAATATTTTGGAGTTAGTTTTCTACGGATTCCCTATTTGAAATATTTTTCTTCCAACATGTAGCTTTGATTCTAAATATGTCACAACCAATGTTTATGAGCTACTAGCTTTTATTCCAAACAAGACAAATGGGTACTTGTAGAACTTTTTTTTTTTTTTAAGAGACCTATCTTTTTTTTTTTTTTTTTTTTTTTTTTTGAACAACAAATTTCATTAAAAAAATCATATCTCTGCTCTAGACGAATAGAGACCAGTAATTCGGATAATACAAACAAAAGGTGATCTGTATAGGCAGAACACCCGAAAATAAACACAAAAAAAGACACCCCTACACACAACACATAGTCAAACCCTACTTTCAACACTCCTGGGGACAACACCCACCAAAATAAACATCACCGCCTAAAATAGACTCCTTCACGAAACGACCACTGAAAAACGGTATCCATAACCAACATCGCCGCTACTCATCCCAAACTAACACCCTCTAAATGAAACACCATGTCCTCATCACAAAAGTTGAGCCACTATTCTAAAGATCAGTTAGCTTCCACCACCTCTCAACCTCCGATACGCCGAAAGAACACCAAAAAAATCCCAAAACCAAACACCTAACTTCCGATCTCGAATCAAAAGCGATCGGCCCATCAGACTACATGACCAAATCAGAAGGGCAGCCCTTACCCTCGGTCCACCAGAGAAACACCGTAGCCAGCCAAACAAAATTGCAACTAGACGCCAACTCCCAATCTTGAAGCAAATGTAACCGGCCCACCAGAATCCATCACACAATATGTAAGAAGGACAACATGATTTGCGGTGGTGTAAACATTAATCAAAAAGGGAAAAAAAAGCTTAGCTCGAAGGACATAAACCCTTAAATCACCCTAAACACCTTAACAACCTAAAACTCAAACAAGAGCTAGCGACAACGAAAATGGACCCGAATAACAGACACGGCTTCCAAAAGAAATCACCCACAACAACCCCAACAACTGAATCACCACCACAACCACACATCAACACCACCACCTTCACCACACATCACCACCACCACCACAACTTAAACACCACCCTCACCACTGCATCATCACCCACACCACTGCATCACCATCACCACCACTGCAACACGACCACAAACCAGCAATAGAGACGGAACAATGCCACCAAACCTCCTCACCATGAAACCAAGTAGCAGTACCAACACAAATCTAGAGGAAGACGTAACCCAACAATAAAACACGGGTAGCGACGCCGGTCTGAAGCGGAAACACAACCCAGATTGTAAAAAGGTGGCTATCAGTGACAAAGAGAAGGCGTCTAATATCACTATTAAGTGAAAACAACACCAATAATTACTTACTATGTGGTTCCAACACCAACACCAACCACCACCACTAATAGAACAAAAGTCAAACAAAAAACAGGATGCAACAATGGCAATGACATGCGAGTCTTAGTTGGGAAAACAGAGAAGCTAAAACACACATAATACCAATACCCACATAATTAACAACACCAACACAAGACAGAAAAAAAAAACACCAAAAAAACAGCAAAGCCTCCACAAATAGATCTGGACGCAATAAATCGCATATCAAGCCTCCCAAAACTAGCTGCCGTGAAAAGCCATAAATCGCAGATCTAGACACCTAAAATCACGACAAAGCGCAGATCCAACACCCACAAAGATACGGCGGCACCAACTTCCTGAACAACCATAAACCGCAGCAAAACATCTGACGACGAATTGAACAAAGATTTGTAACGGTGACAGTCGAACGGGAGAGAGGCTCACCAGTGGTACGGAGAGTGAATCTCGTCGCACAACCACTCTTGTAGTCTACATCGAAAAGAGGAATTTTGGATTTGAGAGGGGAGGAGGCGGGTTAGATCTAGAGAGAAGTCGGAGAATTTTTCTAGAGAGAAGCACTAGAATGTGTTTTTTCGTTTACATAAAGTCCAACTCATTGACTCTTGTTTTTCTACTTATTTAAGTGTAGACCATAATTTTGATGTCTTATCAACATTTTTATTTTTAATTTTTTTATAACCAAGTTCTACTGGTACCCCCACCTCAAATTTAAGATGTTTATAATTCCAAATAACAACCTCAAATTGAATTTCAAACCATGACAAGTATTTCACTAATCTATCTATTTTCAAAAGAAATCAAACAGATTTATCATTATAGGGTTCTAAACTTGTGACATGATTCAAGTCACAAGTAACAAAGAAAGAAAATTTGCATGGAGGCTCAAAGTGGTTTTACAAAGGATGTAGAAATAATAATGAAGGGTGGTTTGAAAGGCTCAAGGTAACAAAACAAATGTTTTGTGTGTATGCTAATTCAACCGATAGTCCGTAAAGAACGACCTTAATTGCGAGCAAAAATAACAATCCACATGGAACATACATATATAAAGAATTATAGTAGAAAGAGTGAAATATATCTTTGGCTCAAAATCTCATCAATTATGCTATACAAAATTGTAATGGTGAGTATTATGAGTATTTTCTGCAACAAGCCGCAAAAGTTACTATGCTTATGAACTTCGGAAGTAAGGTAGCCCTCTATTGTTAATGGTTGGAATAATATCCGAGACTAAAATTGTTGGTCTAAGCCCTAGAGGTCAATAGTTTATGTTAAACTTATGTTATGTATCATGACTTTTATTATTGAATAATATATATGGCATTCTTTATTATATTCGTTGTAAGATTGATAAAGTCCCTAGAATAGATAGTTCGTGTAATGGAATATTAAGTATGACTTAATCATAAGAGTACATTAACGTAAAGAACGCTATTCTTAAATGTATATGTAGTCAAGCTTTAATATAAATTGGGATAATAATAAAGCGATGAGACTATTGTGCATGTTAATGACCACATATCATGCGCCATGGATATGAGATATTAAGTCTATACATAGGTATAAATATTATGAGAAATATTTATACTGGATTGACCCACCGTGAGAATACTACATAGTATGTTATGAAAATGTCATAAGATATACTCACAATGATAATGGTGTGTACCACTCTTAGACCTGAAACCATTATGATCCCTAGATGTGGACTCAAGTATTTTATTGTCATTCAAACGTTGTTAGTAAAAGGATAACCATAACGTTGGTTAATGGATACTTGACAAATCATGTTGAGGGACATGAGTGTCCTAGATGAGATTTGTCCCTCCTCATAACAGGAGATATATCGTTAGGCCTCTTGATGAAATATAATTGTAAAATTGCATGGTCAAGCCGAATTAAGTCAATATGAGATATTTGACTTATTCATTATTCAATATATTTAGGGATCAAGAAATATAAATATTGATCTATACAAGGGTGACATAATCTATGCCTTGTGTGATTAATATATATATGATGAAAAAAGAGTGATTGTGCACATGAACATTATCATGGAAAGGTTTTGTTAGATCACTTGACATTCGTGTCACTTGGGTAGCAGTGATGTGTTGCTAGATACCGCTCAGTGTTTATAATATTAAATAAAAAAATTTAATATTATTGCCAACGTGACAAGAACCTATAAGGTCACACACAATAGAATCATCATGAGGAGAAAATATAAGTAAGACTTATATTATGGGTGCGTTTAGCAAATAACGTTAATTAGTTAGCAAAAGTTGAATGAGTTATTGGGCTTACAGAAGCCCAATAGTGACTGCTGACTTTATGAACACATAAGGAGTTCTATAAATAGAACCCTTGTGCTGAAGACATTGTTACACGTTTTTTAGAAACCCTAATTCTCCCAAACCTCTTATCACTTGGCTAGCATCGGGAACCAGAGGAGCACCGTTGTGTGGACTAGTAGAGGCTCTGCTCTTTGCTTTGCTGTGATCGAGACTTTTCTACACTTCGAGAGGTAACATTTTTTCACTAATCATGGTAAATTCGTAATGATCCAAGGAAAGGAAATCGAAAATTTTTATTCCGCTGCATGTTTTTAGTAATTGATTTCCCTTTAAAAACAACATATTTTTAGATTTTTGGAAAAGGAAAGGTTATACAATTCATGTAAAAACAATGTGCCTAGTCGCGAGTTAGAAAACAATAAAAAGAAAGAAATTGTTAGATGGAATGATGTGTAAAATGACTGAAATTTAAATGACTGAAAATAAATGTATTACTTCCCTCCCATTCAGTGCTTATTTAGCGTCTCAATCTTGACGCATTTGTCTAAGGTGAGTTTGGGAACCCCAAACCTTTAGGCTCTTTGTCTTCCTCATCTTAGTCTTCCTTTGAATCTGTCAATCCTTCTTCATATAAGTATTATTCTTTAGATTCTGACTCTTCAAACAAATCTTCTTTGAGTGCCTTGAATGCTTCCCAGTTGTTCCATAGCCAAGTTGCATTTTTCATTGGACCTTATGAACACCTCCTTTAGCTCCATGTCTACCAAAGACTTAGCAGTTACCATGAATGATCTTCCTAGAATCATCGAGTAGTCTTGACCTTTATTGTCTTTTGAGATTATAACATCGATCTTAAATTCAAATTCATCAATTGTTATGATTATGTCTCTCTCCTTTCCAAGAGGCTTTGATGTAGAACTGTCAGCAAGACCAACATCCATGAAGCATGCCTTTAGCTCCAATTCTCCAATTTTCTTGAAGGTTGTATATGGCATGACGTTTTCGGAGAGCACATAAAGTTTCTCCTACTAGATGTTTACTACCTTCACATGTACATTGAAACATCCTAGATCTTATTCTTTCTTCGGAACCTGCATTTCAAATATAGCACAATACTTTTTTGTTAGAGGAATAAACTCTTCATCAGATGGCTTTTCCTATAGTTTTCTCTGAACATCTCCCAAATTGGCATGTTGACCTTAAACCTTTCTAAGGCTTTGGCGAGCTCTTGAAAATTTTCATTCTCTTTGTCCCTCCCGATTTCGACCTCATTTTTTAGACTCTTGCATTCTTCAAGGTCATACTGCACCACTTTTGCAACCATAATTTGTGGTGTTTAAACATTCATCTTTTCTTTTTGCCCTTGGTTCTTCTTCTTTTTCTTTGATATTTTCTTCTTCCCTTTCATGGCTTTGACTTCCATTCTATGTACTTTTTCTTTCTCATAAACCTTCTAAGGGTCACCATTTTCTTGAGTCACTGCCTCATTTGTACTTCTAGTGGACACTTCTTCTATACCTTTCTCTTTCTTTCGCCTCCTTCTATTTTACTTTTTCCCTTACTTTCGATTCTTTTCTTCCACCTCCAATGATCCTTTTTCTTTGGAACTAAGGTGTCTTGTTACCATCCTTTGTGCTTCGTCAATCTTTCAAGTTCACGTTGATTAGAAAATATTTGTTCGTGAACCTAATTTAACTATGATTATGTTCAAGAGTAGTAACAACGGGAAGAGTAATATTCATATTCCGCATCATCCATAAGAGTGCTTGTACTTTCTCCTCATTTCCAAACTTCCTTTTTGGTGTCTTAGCTTGTGAAACTAAAGGATCTTGTGTTTCTTCTTGATGCACTTCTTTACCATCAGCTGCCTTTTCTATCTTTTTCGCATTATGCTTACCTTTCACAACCATCTTGCACATACCTCTTCTTGTTTCTTCAGTGTGAATGAGTTGTGTAGAAATCTGCACAATTTGTGTCTCCAACTTATTAATTGAAGCCTCGGTATTTCTTTGAGATTCTTCATGATTTTTCAAGGGGCGTCAATTTGAATTTGAGTGGTCTTCATATACTAGGTTACAATTTCTTCAAGATCTTTCTTTGGTTGTTGTTGGTTGGTTGGTTGCGGTGGTTGGAAATTATTGTTTCCTTTATATAAATTTTTTTGATGGTTTGGCAAACGGGAATAGAAAATGTTGAAGTAAGGATTTTGTTGTTGTTTGTCATATGCACCCATATAATTGACTTGCTCTTCAGATAACCCCAAACTTGTTGGAAGGCATGCACAACTTTCATGGGCTTTCTCACAAAAGTTGCAACTTACACCGTAGATGGACAAATTTGCTACTTCCAACACTTCCAACCTTTTATCTAGTTCTTCTATCTTGTCACTAAGGAGTTTGTTGCTTGCTAGTAAGGCATCATGTGTCTCCAAGCATAGATCTCCCTGCTTCTTCACCATGCCCCTATTCACGCTTTTAGGACGATACTCATTCAAGGACATGTTGTCAGACCATTTGTTGTAGTTTTGTTCTTCATGGTGCCTCCTGTTGCTACATCTAAAGGCATGTGGGTTGGCTTCAGACTATATGTGAAAGTCAATGCAATTTCCATTTTTGAAAATTTGTATTATGGACAATGCTGAAGTAGGAACTTGTACCTCTCTCGTACATCGTAGAGATTTGGATGTTGGGAAAAAGCGACGAAGGAATGTTTTGTTCATATAATCCGAAGTAGCTATGGTGCCACTTGTAAAGCGTTCAACCAATCATTTTCTCGTCCACTTAGAGAGTGGATAAACAAACGAAGCCTCTTGTTGGACTTTGAAACTCCTATTGGGTTAATGGTGCTGCAAGTTTCTAAAAGTGAGAAAAACACAAAAATGGGGTTGAATTGTGTTAGCTTTTTCTTCTTTTTAACTAAGTCCTTAGTTCAGCTTGTGATAGAGTTCTGAACCTGCAGCAATGTTCAGAGTTAAGTGCAGCGGATAATAAATATATATATATATATATAGAGAGAGAGAGAGAGAGAGAAGCAATTATCCTGGTTCCTTCCACAATCCGGAAGTATTTCAGTCCCCCTTATCACTTACAAGAGATTTTTCACTATAATCACAATTGCTCAAGCACACAAGCAAGAGACTTCCTATGCTCAAGCTTCCTCCTTAGCTAGTCAAGGACTCTTCATGATGCTTCTGCATTTTTCTATCCAGTTCTTCCTGCTTCCTGATTAGCTCAGCCTAAATCTCACTTTAGCGTTTCTGTTCAATCATAACTTCCATAAGTTGAGCCTTCACAGCTTTTGATGTCAGCTTCTGTTCTTGCATGTCCGCCTCCATCTTGTCTTGGAATTGGACCATTTCAGGATCTTGACTCTTAACCACAATCTGATCAGGCCTAGTGAAGAACTTTGAAATCCAAGAACCTTGAAGTCCAGACTTGAGAATTTCAGGAACTTCTGGAGAACCTTCTTCTACAAGTTCAGATTCCTTAACAAGTTCAAGTCCTGTAATTTTCCTGGAGATGTTTGTCCTTAATTCTACTTCATCCAAGTTTCTGCAGACTTCTTCAAACCAGCTTTGAAGAGCTTCTTGTTGAGAGGCTATTGCAATTGTTTAAAGGTTATCCAAGGTCCTATCCACCTGCTTCCTTAGATTGTTCCACTTGTCAGCATAGTTAACTAGGCGGATGGCCTGATGTCTTGCTTCTACAAGCTCTTGCAGACTGTCAAATATAACCGGACACACTCCTTGAAAGACAAGGTTGGAGGTTAAGATTGGAGGTGGCTTAATGGAAGATGGAGTTTGGATTTCTGTGATAACAACTACTGGAATATCATAAGGTGATATATCCATAGTCACAATATTATCATCAGAGGTCAAGGTTATTTGAGTGTAGGTAATTTGTTGGGTTTCTGGTTGGATTACATTTTATGATGCCTCAAGCATGAGAACATCAGAATCTTACCTAGGGTTACCCTATCATCTAAACATTAACTCTTTCATTATCTTACAAGATTACCTACTCTTTTCAAGATCAAATTTTCAAGTCATAAACCCTACATTAATCTCCCCAAATTTCATTCGTTCAACAACACCATTACCTTCATTCGTCACCATAATTTCATCATAATTCACATTACAAAAACACATCGTACTAAAACTAAGATACCCCCATCATATATTAAGATACCCTAAAATGGAAGGAATCTCTCCCTTACCTCGAATCCTTTGAAAAATCTGGTTCTGGCTTGACCTTGTGGCACTAGGGTTCCTCTTCCTCTCCTCGTTTCTTCTTTTATTTTTCACGTTCAATAGAAACTGAATATTCTTACTATTTAGGGTTCTATTGATATCCGGGCCAACACTTGACACAATCTTTTTCACCTCTAGTCACTATTCTTTTACTTCTTCCCTCCCCCACTTATTGAAAACTTATTTTCTACACCTCCAACCCTTTAACATCGTGCCTGGCTCCCCTCTTCATTTTCAATTAAATTTCTCAAGCCACTTCTCACTCAACATCATTAAATCAAATTATTCGTTGCTTGTCAAAATATTCAAGTAGCCTTGTACCTTTGCAGCAGATATCAATACAAAAAATTGTTTGTCAATGAGATAATTAACATCATTGTCAAAAACAACTTCATTGGTTGCATCACTTACATGAACCTTTACCTTATACCCACGCATACAAATCATAGAATAAAGTCAATGTAACCATAATTATTCATCCAAAACCAAACCCAAAAAGAAAGTAATCCTCACAACCTTGGAACCATGTGAAAAACATGTTTTACACAACCCTTGCAATAATATGCACCAGAATCAGAAGTAACACTTCTATGACACTTACATGCAAGATACCACTACTCTTCTCCTTCCACAACACCATCTATAACACCTAAAACAACATAGGTACCATCCTCAACCAAATCCTTTCAACTCAACTATTTTCTTACTTGTGGAAGTACGAAGAAAATCCTCCTCAGCCAAAAGCCTTATATGTGGACCAAGTATGGGAATAGGTGCAGAAGATTCCACACCAAGTTTTGCAGACTTGCAAAATTGAGCAATAATGCAATGATAATTCACCCTAAAATTAATAAATCAAAGTATTCTCAATCCAAATACCAAACTACCAACAACCATCAAATTAAATACTTCATACTAAATACTCATAATACTCAAAATTAACAACAAACCTAGTCTTGAGATCAGCCACCTCTTTTATATCTGGGGGGTAGTATTCATCACATTCTACAACGAAACCCTCTCTATAATAAAATAGGTTTAAAAAAATGTGTAAGCACATATGATCAAAACAACATGCAACAAAACAAAAAAAACTACAAATAACAGTTACAATTACTTGCATCAAACTCTTACGTGTGATAAGTCAACTCAATAACAATCATCTTAGTTACTCTTCCATCCCTTAAATACTCCCTCTCAGCAGAAATATCAGTCATTAAACCAACCACATATGAAAAACATAATCAATCGTTAAAAGAGCATAAAAAAAACAGCAATAACAACAAAATCATTAAGAAATACAACTCCAATCAAATAATGAAATTATCCCATAGCATCATAAAGGCATCAATTAATCATTACCAACCAAGAAATCAGCATTGACAACATCACTGTAAACATCAGCAATACTTGTTAAAGACAATCCATAAGTTGAAATCAATGCACTCTTACAGCCTTGAACATTTGTCTTCATCTGGAAAAAAATCTTATATGGATGCAGAGTGGCGCGGTAAGAACCATAGCTTGGAGCCACAACAAAGAGAGACATCCTATAAACCTCCCCCTCTGTCAATTTATCCTAGAATAGATGGAGAAGTTGCTTCCTAATAGTTGCATGTATCTTTCCACCCTAGCACAACCACAATACCATAACAAATCACCAAAAGCAATTCACTTCAAATAAACCAATATAAGATCAACTATAACAATAAAACACGAACCAAAATCAAATATCAAATCCAGAAACAAACAATTAACATTAAAATATCATATATCAACTATAAATCATCAAACATCAAACAATCACAACAAACTAAACACGAAAACGCACCTTCTCATCTATGAGAACCATCTCAACAAAATTTGTCTCACCAGACTTTAAGAAATTTCGCACACTCCACATCCGGAAGATTCTCGCCTTAATTCTCCATGACTCTCTCCCAACAGTGATCTCACCCAAAAAAATCAAATGAACTTGCGGTCCTCATAATCAAATGAATTTGATAAACAATACAATTGTGGTTGATGAAATGCAAATGGTGAGATGTAGGAAGCCCAAAGGCAGATGAAACCTACTTATACTGTGGAGGCACAGTTCAAATGAGATCAAAATTTCAAATTTTCTCTCTTATTGAACAGTGATTACACATGCATGGAACAAATCACTCTTATGTGAACCACTGTTCACCACACACCACATATCGCAAAAGAACTCCAAATTGCAAGAATGTTAGCGGCGCAAAATCCCACATAAATCGAGAAGAAAAACCATGCAACAAAATTCAATTCAACAATTTAAAATTAAATCAAAAATCCAACAAAAAATGTGAGGCCGCCAGGCGCCAACTAAGCAATTTATCATCCTTGTTTATAAGTAGTATAGATAAGTTGGTTGCTGACTGAAGGAGATTGAGGGGAATGACCGTTTAAACTTTTGTAGCTGGAAACTTAATAGTACATGGTTTTCTAGTAGCTTTATTTTGGAACTTTGGGATTGTATAGTGTATATAACCTCGTCTTTATATTATATTTTGCTTTCCTCTACAACTATTTTTCCTATGTATGTTTTTAGCACTATCTTGCCACTTGAACTGGTAATTTAAATGTATGTATTGGTTCAAAAATGCCATCTTCTCTCGTCTATATATACCTTAAATTGTATAAATTTATAATACAACATAAACAGAAATGCTTACTTTTGCATTATGAATGCAAAGAGAATTTAAAAGCAGTTATCAGATCATCGTTCATTAAACAATTTTTGTAAGTATAAATTGTAATTGACAATAGTAACTGTAATATAGAATATAGAGAAAAATACAATTACCTCCCCTGAGGCTTGTCTAAATGTAACCCACACCCCCTCTATTTTCTTATTCATCACAAACCTCCCCACCGTTTCATTCTGTCAAACTTTCGTGAGTTTTAGTTTTCAAAATAATTTATCATTCTCCACATTCTAAAAATTATACTGTCTTCATTTCCTTCAACAAGCACCACGTAAAAACCATGTTCGCTTTCAAAACATAGAATCAGTACAAATGAACTGAACTAATTTAATTAACTCTTTCATTATCCTTATATGTAGGTTGATTGATATCATCCTCATTTTTTCCGTTCTGTACACATGGGTATTTCTTTTAGTTTAATTTCTTTTATCATTATCTGAAATTGCAATAGTTAATGTCATGTTTTGTGTTGCAATTGTGTTGGGTGGATATAGTGGAGGAATCACAAATGGAGGTCGATAGTGTATAGAACAAGAAGAATGCGTCACTAAATGGGAAATCAATGGAATTTGGAAGCACTAATTTGGCTGTTGTGAATTAATAAGGTGTTGTCAAGGTGTTGTGTGAGAGATGACTGACTTTTTTTTTTTTGACAGGAAAATATCTCATTCATTGCCAATGATAAGTTTAGAAAGTACAATAGATGAGACTGGTTCTGGGACATTCCCAAACCACAATAGAGAACCTAAATTCCTAGCTATTCCTACTAGGCTATGTGCTGCCTTGTTCTTGCTTCTCTTGGCATACACCACATTAACATTAAAAAGTCTACACAAAATATCTAAGCAATCAGCAATAATGAATTCTATTTCAGCAATTTTTAGCTTCCCCAAAATGCAGTTAACTACACTTTCAGCATCCATTTCCACCACAACATATTAAAGGTTTTGATCATTGATCCATTGAAGACACCATCTCAGTCCTATAGCCTCTGCCAACATAGAGGAGCATTTCAACTTCTCTCTTTTAGTAGCTGCAGCCTGCACATGTCCTTGGTGGTATCTAACTATTAGTCCCCAGCATGTGTAATTACCTTCAAAACAACCAGTATTAATATTCACTTTAGCAAAACCAACTTGAGGTGGTCTCCAATTGTCTCTCAATCCAGAACTGGCAGCAGGTTCATTGGATGTTTCAGAGTTGAGGTTGCAAGCTAAATTAAAGTGATTTGCCAAATTTGAAATATTCTGAACAACAAGCATAATGTTGGGAACCTTTTTGTTGAAAACTGCATCATTTCTCATTTTCCAAATAGTCCATAAAGATAGACTAAATAATTGTGTAACCTAGAAATTTGGATTCGACAGCCATTGTGACATCCATTGAGATAAGTTAACATTTACTGGTACATGTAGTCCTAGGGGGGGCATAAACCAAAAACTACGAATTACCTGGCAGTGCATAAATAGGTGGTCTTGTGATTCCATGTCATTCTGGCACATCGGACAAACAGCATCCAGAGTAACTCCTTTTTGTTCCAGTCTACATCTTGTGGGAAGAATATGTTTAACAACTCTCCACAAGAAATTCTTAATCCTTTGTGGTGCTCAGATTTTCCAGATATCGTTGTTCCCAATTGTTGATGGTTCAGTTGTACCTCTTTGTGACGCCTCTTTGAGTAGATGGTATGCCGATCTGACTGAGTAGTAATCGTTCCTTTCCCAATTCCACACTTTCTTATCCTCAGGTAATCGCCAAGAGATGGGGATATTAAGGATCTATTTTGCCTCAAACTCATTGAAACTATCTAGAACAAGAGCTCTCTTCCACTGCTTTAAATCAACATCTATTAGGTCCGCAACAACAGCATCTTCATGAAGGTTGTGCACTGGGCTCCAAACCTTGAAGCTTGATAATTCAGGAAGCCAATGATCCTTCCATATTCTAACTTGCTGCCCATTTCCAATTGACCACCTCAAACCAAGATCAATTACTGATTTTGCATTACACAAGCTTCTCCAAGCATAACTAGGTTGATAACCACTATGTGCTTCCGAAAAACTTGTTCTCGGAAAGTACCTACTCTTGAACACCTGTGAAAGGAGAGAGTGTTCGTTAGACATCAACCGCCAGCATAGCTTTCCTAGGAGAGCTTTTTTGAACTCGCTAAAACCTCTAAAGCCCAAACCTCCTTTTCCTTTTGCTCTCCCTAATTTCTCCCAACTCATCCACTAAATCTTCCTTTGTTGCTCTGTAGATCCCCACCAAAACTTAGAGAGCATGCCTTCAATATTGGAGCAACATCCTTCTGGGATCTTATAACAACTCATAATGTAGCTAGGAATGGCTTGGGCCACAGCTTTGACTAAAGTCTCTTTACCTGCCTTGGATAAACATTTCCCTTTCCAACCCATAACTTTCTTCCAAATCCTGTCTTGAACAAAAGCAAACACTTCTTTTTTGGATCTTCCAAAAATCATCGGGAGTCCTAAGTATCTAGAATGAGATGTCACAACCTTTATTTTGATCTTGTTACAGATATTGTTTTTTTCTAAATCAGGCACATTTCGGCTAAAGGACACTTCAGACTTGTCATAACTAACCAGCTGACTAGAAGCTAGTTGATACTTGTTGAGCACCTGGATAATTGTATTTGCTTCCTCTTGGTTGGCTCTCGCAAAGAGAAGGCTATCGTCAGCAAACAGAATATGTGTGATTTTGGGAGCATTTCTGGCTACTTGAATGTCGTGAATAGCTTGACTCTGTGACTCGTTATGCAATAGACCAGACAACATATTAGCACATAAGATGAAAATATAGGGAGATAGCGGGTCACCTTGGCGGATTCCCCGTTCAGGAGAGAAACTTTTGCTCGGTTGCCCATTGATAAGCACTTGGTAAGACAAAGAAGAAATACAAATCATGATAAGTTGCAGTAATCTGTTTGGAAACCCCATACTTTGAAGAACTCCTCTGATGAAATCCCACTCCATTCTATCATACGCCTTTTCCATATCCAACTTCAGTGCCATTGTGCCATTTTTTCCTTTTACTTTCTTCTTTAGCCATTGGAAGCACTCCATAGCAATGAGAGCATTCTCAGTAATTAATCTTCCTTTAACTAAAGCACTTTGCTCTTCGTCAACCACATTAGGAAGGATACTTTTGATTCGATTGGCTATGGTCTTAGTAACTATCTTCATAGTAAAATTGCAAAGACTGATGGGTCTGAATTGTTTAGGAGATGATAGGTTCTTACATTTCGGAATGAGTGCAATAAAGGTTTTATTGATATTCTCAGGTGACTCACCTTCATTAAGAATGCCTAAAGCAATATCAATTACATCTTTCCCAACAATGTGCCAGTATTCCTGAAAGAAAAAGACCGGAAGCCCGTCCAGGTCTGGTGCCTTCAAAGGGTGCATCTGATCCAATGCCGCTTTGATCTCTTCTGCTGTAAACAGTTGGTTACACCACTCAATATGGTTGGGAGAGAGTCTCTTTTGAATGGCTTCACATGTCTGCTCCACATTGGTTGGGTTGGAGGATGAAAACAATTCACCAAAATAATGAAGGAGGATTTTCTCCACATTGTCTTGGCCTAACCACCAGCCTCCATCATCATCTTTCAACTTTTTTATATGGTTGGTCTATTTCCTTTGATTTACCTTCCCATGAAAGAACTTTGTGTTTCTATCCCCATCCTTTAGCCATGTTGCTCTACTTCTTTGTCTCCATAAGGTTTCCTCTTTTTGAAGAAGCTTTGCATCTGTCTTTTCTAGGTCCCTATATTTCCTCAAGGAGATGACTGACTTTAACAATTGAAATATCACTTAAATGTTCAAGATAATGAGAGTTTCAATTTTCCATTTTTCTTTTATAGTTAACGGAGAAATCAAACAGTGTGAAGGGAAGATGGATATTTCTATTCATTTAATTAAAACTTAACGGAAGTTAGTGTTTACTTTAAAATTAAAGGGTGTGTTTATATCATTTAAAAAGACTTCAAGGGAGGGTCAATGCAATTTCCCGTAAAATATAGCAAATATTTACTTGCATGTTCTGTTGATGGTTAAAGATTCTTACATCGATAATTTGCTATAGATGTTGATAATTGTAGCATGGTTTCACAACACAGGGGAGTTACCTCCGGTCCTTGCATTGCAGGGCTATCCATGAAACCTTATACCTAAAAGAGTGTTTTGATTATGAAATTTTATGAGGTAATTCTTTAATGTAAATTATGTTATTTAAATAATAAATTTGGAGAATTTTAAAATGAAGAGATTTTATAGAGTATACTTTGATAAAGCTATAGTTAGAGGATTTTAAATTTTATAAAGGCTTAATTACATTTTTGGACCCCTAAGTTTTCCAAAGTTGTGATTTTGGCCCCCTAAAAAAACAATTTTTTTAAGCCCCCTAAGTTTACTTTTTGTTGCAATTTTAGCCCCTCATGACAATTTTAGCCCCCTAAGTTTACTTTCCATAAAGACTTAATTACACTTTTGGCCAACGTCAGTTTCTGAAAATGCTTTAAATTACACAAATTGGTTCCTATATGTTCCAAAATTTACACATTAATCCTTATTTATTTTTATACTTTGCAAATTAATCCCTATAAATTTTCAACAACCGTCCCAAAATATATACTCTGATTATTAACAATAGTTGTGGTACAGACTATACCATTTATTTACTTGCATGTTTTGTTGTCGTCAATCGGAACTCCTGATGACAGTGACAACGACGAGGAAGTGCAGAGCAAGTTGAACTTGAAAGGAAGAAATGAGTTGCGATTTGGGTTTTTTCTTTTAAAAAGAAAATCTGATTTTTTTAATTTTTTAATTTCATTTTCATTTATTTAATTTAAAAAATGATTACATAGATTTTTTATTTTTTTAAATTCAATAATTACACACGTGGCTTGCTACATACGCATTGACCAAGTCAAAATTGATCAAAAGGACTACTATTGCAAAGGGGCTAAATCTTAGGAACCAAAATTGTCATTTTTGTTCATAAAGGGTCAGAATCACAAATTTTAAAAACTTAGGGGGAAAAGTACACTTTAGCCTAAATAAAATAATGCAGTTACAATTTGTGAGTATAAATCGTGTAATTAACAATAGTTGTGGTACAGAATACACCAGTGGTAAAAGATTTTTACATCGATTATTTCACAACACAGGGGAGCTATCCCTGTCCCTTGTTTGTCCTTCCTAACTCCAAAACCTTAGTCACCACTAGAGAATCAACATCCAGTTCAATAGATCCCAATCTTCTAGCATAGGTCAACCCTTCAGGCACTCCCCAAAGTTCAGCAACAAAAGTACTACATTGGTCAACAATACTAACCAATATTAAGTTGTTTGTCCTTCTTAACTCCAAAACCTTATTCAACAATATTGCTCAACACAGGAGCATTTCGCAAGGTTGAAATACTAACCAACTAAACTAGACTTGAAAATAATCAGAAGCAATCTTCAACACACTATGAAGCACGGACACTCCTCAGATTAGACGTGTCCCGGTGTCGGACACGTGTCAGGTCCAACACGACACTGACACTTGTAATTACACTAAATTATGTGATTTTTTCAAATTATTAGTTGTGTCGACGTGTCAGTGTCTGTGTCGTGTCCGGTGTCCGTTGTTGTGAATAGCTGCTAAAAATACCTTCAAATGGAGACAAAATTGCAGACAATGACTCTTTGTGTGATGCTGGAAAGCTATCCGTGTTGCCAGCCAAAACTAATGGTCAATTGTTGTAGATAGATGCTATGAAGCCCTGCAAAACAAAAACAGTGAGATGATCTGAGACGTGCTGAACGCACTGTCCTCAAGGATTTTCCGCGTGTAGACCGCTAACCCTTCTAGGATAAAACAGACCCTTCCCGACAAGCCGAGGATTCAGAACTGACAAGAGATAATATGTGATAGGAAGTGTAACCCAGAAAATTGTGAGAGTGAGGGAGGTTTTAGTTTTCAGACTTTCTGTTCTCTATCGTATTGATCAAAGCAATATACATATAAAG
>Ga0228711_1003939_pt1 | contig 23028 bp, 14 predicted proteins | sample MedpolnodulmetaG_2_FD_177996 | JGI IMG/M metagenome (GOLD analysis project Ga0228711, IMG submission 177996) | Root nodule microbial communities from Medicago polymorpha collected in Santa Monica, California, United States - brown nodules | ecosystem: Host-associated > Plants > Roots > Nodule...
CCTTTTTTTTTTTTTTGGTTTTTAGATGAGAAAAGTAAAAGAAAGTAGGGTAGGAGCAAAGGTATGGTGAATTCCAATGAATCCTATGATATGAAAGATCTTGAAGATGATTTCAAAGTATCAATAATAATAATTAGAATTTAATTCTCATTTGATGTTTATAGAATAAAATATTCTTGTAATTATTACTGTAGTCATTTATAATTATTCTCATTCATGTTTGTCATTAATTATAATTATCACTGTATATATACTCTTTACTATGATGAATGAAAACAATCAATTACATTATACAATTCCTTTCTTTTTGTTTCTATATGGTATCAGACTGAAACAGTCCAACTCCCTCTCCCTCTAAATCAGGACGCCGTTCCTAACCCTAGCTGCCACCCTCGCCGTCATAGCCACCGACAGCTATACCTCAATCACCACCCCCTATAAACCATCCAAACCACTTGCCTGCATCACCCTTGGCAGTATAACCAAACTTCTTCCCACCAATTACCTTAATTACCTTAACTGTTTTCTACTTAGAGCCGTTTCGATTGAGCTTATTTTGAACTTATGAAAAATAGGTTATGTAAATAAATAAGCTTTTATGTTAATTCATAAGTTCTCACTAACGAAAATTGTATCTTCATAAGTTGTTTTATCATAAACTACCTTAACAAACTTATGAGTAATATATAAAAGCTTATTTATTTGCGTAAACTCTTTTTCATAAGCTCAAAAAAAGCTCAATCCAATCGGACAATTATTTTTATAAGCTCCAAAAATAACTTATACAAGCAGCTTGCACAGCTAATGCAAAATTTTGCTTCATCCCCTCTTCAATTGTCGAAATAATTTATACAGAAACACCTTTACAACAAATTTTCATTGAATGTATGCTCTTGACTAAATTGTTTACTCAAATGCTCCCTCAATTGCTTGCTTTGTTGTATATATTGTAAGGCAACTAGTTTTCACACATATCACTCATCATCTGGATATTTTTTTTTTCCACATAGTTGATTTTGCTTGAATGCCAAGATGTCAAAGATTAATGAGGCTCAATTAACAGTGGAAGACTCTTGATTGTGTTCTCTGTTTGTTTCAAACTCACAGTCTTGTGGTTACAGTCTAGTCTTCAGTGCGTCACATTTGTCATGCTCTATTCCGTGAAACTTAATCACCTTACGTTGCGCAAAAAATAAGTTTCCTTCTTGCATTACAATGTTTTTATTTTTTTTTGAAAGACTCTTACGTTACAATGTTATTAATTCATTTTACCCTCTCATAATGCAGGAAGCATTAGATGTCAATTATTAGGTGATTAATAGGCAATCTCTGCTAAACTAAATTTAAATTTCAAAATGCAAACATTAAACTATTATTTCATATTGTTTGCTCTTACCTTTGCATTCGGCTGATGCAATCAAGCAATGTTTCCTTGGTTACAATTTTCATCCGTAATAATTTGCACGATGACGTGAAAATTACATGTTACAATGGCGGTAGTGGTATCTATTATCAACATCCACATACACTCCTTCAAATTAAATATGCAGCTCATCAATCTTATAATTGTTTTGCAGATTGGCATGATAGAGAAGGTTTATTCTCTGCATATGATCACCAATATGACCAAGGGCATCATTTTGTATATCGGAAGGTAGAGAAAGATGGGTTGTATCATAGTTGGGACAATAAGAACTTTGTGAAAAAGGTTGGTTGGAAATAATGTTCCTGCAGTCATTGAAATATAAAAGATTAATACAGTTCTTCAAAAGTTAAATGGAGCATTAGGTTCAAATATTTTACGTCATTTTGAACTTTATTAATTATTCAAGAAAATGTAAGCATATTGTTTCCCCATTTGTATTTGGTTTTTCCACTTCTTGATTTTGTGATAGCAATTAAACTAAAAAGAAGTTACCCATTTTTGTGATTGGTATGCTTTTCCAATGGCAGAAACAGGGATATATTAACTGTTGCACAACTAGTGTTAATTGAAATTTAAAAGTGGTATGACATAGACTACGGAAAATCCATCATGGATAATGAAAAATCTAAAATAAACTACAAGGACCATTTCGAGAATATTTAACACGCACAGGAAATGAGTATATTGCATAAACTAAAACCATATCCAAGCCTTTTCTTTACTTACACTCTAGCTTGCAATTTTTGACTAATATATATGGATTACTTATATTTTCCCTTCTACTTCACTTGAGGTAGAAGTTCCTGTCATAGAATAGGTGCCGGTGTCCGACAGTTTCGAAGCTGTTTCCCCGTACAAGATCTCTTTTCTAACATTGAACGCTGGTTTTCTTGGTAAGGTTGTGAGTTGATATTTGTTTGTTAACAATGATATAACATCATACATTGTTGGTTGATCTTTTGCATAATGCTCAACACATAGGCGATGAATGCACCTTTATCACCATCATTCCATACCTCCCATGAATCTTAGGAGTTTAATCAAAAAAGGAACAAGGAATAAATATATATATATATATATATATATATATATTTATTTATTTATTTTTTTAAAAATAAACACAATGTGACGAATTTTAAATACATGTCCTATTAGGTTAGTGGGCGATCAACACCATATAAAAGCTATTGTCTTTTCTTCCGCAAATAATTTCAAGAAGCAACACTCCAAAGCTATAAACATCAGACTTTGTTGAACAAATTCCTTCCATGGCATATTCTGAAGACATGAATCCACTGAAAAGGCAGGAACAGAGAAAGCTAAGAAAACTTACTATGTCCAAACAATTTTGTTGGTGTTAATTGTGGATTCTAGCTGTGTGAACATTCTTGCCATACCGAAATCATAAATTTTCGCGTTCATATTCTCATCAAGAAGTATGTTGTTAGCCTTCAAGTCTTTATGAATGATTATGAGTCTTGAGTACTTCTGAAGATAGAGTAGTCCTTGAGAAATTTCTTCTATTATGTTTAAGTGCTTCTTCCAATCTAGTAACTTTTATTTGTACAATTTTCTCAATGAAAACATAATAATTCATGTTAATACTACTCAAAAGTCAAAAGTGGCAAACAAAAATGCCATTTTAGTTTTCTATGAATTGGTTATTACATAAAACATGATATTCACTTGTTATTTTCAATTTAGGATAAAACGTTATTTTAGTGAACTATCCACAATAATTATGGAAAATATTAGTTAAGAAAACTCAAGTTTTATTGTAATTGTGATCTAATTGTTACATAATACTCAACACATACAATTTTATGATGTTTTGATAACATACATCACATACAAATATAGCCTTCACCATATTCAGACCAAATAGATAGAAATCCAAACTTTTGTTTCGCATATATTCGTAAATTAGAATCCTTTCTTCATCATGATTGCAACAACCAAGTAGTTGTACAAGATTTGTGTGCTGAAGTTCACATAATAACAATTCATTTTTAAATTCCAGAATTCCTTGTCCATATGTTTTACAGCAACTTAATGCCCTGATGCCAAGATTCCCTAAAACCATTAAACAAAACGACAAAATATATATGCATTTCCTTAAATATTTTTCATATGGTTCTTAACGTAAATACAATTTTTGTAGTTATAATAACAATCTCTGAAAAAATTATGGATTTTAAAAAATTCATATATATATGTTTTGTCCAAAAGAAAAATTACGAACCATGAAAAAAATATTACCACACATTTGAAACATTTGTTTGCAACTTGAAGATGGTGTCGTATGTTGTTGGAAGAAAAATTGGAAGATTAAACACCAATTAATTATACTTTAATCTAATGTTGTGTAAATTGAAAAACTAGAGTGTGGGGGTCCCACATAAAATAAAATACACACATTAGTAGTGTTTAAATTGCGGAATTTTTAAATGCTTGATAATGATAAAAATAGGGGTTAATCATGTTTAAGGTCCCTACAAATAAGCGAGCTTCCAACATTGGTCCCTATTTAAATTTTATTAAATTTTTCATCCCCAACGTTTTTTTCCGTTTGTAAGTTTGGTCCTTGCCGTCAAACTATGCTGATTAGGCTAACAGAATGCTGACCCAGACATGCCACATGGACATTTCAAGTGACATGGCTGCCATGTGGTAAATGACATCATATGTTTTTGGTCCCTATAAAATCCAGACCTTTTAAGTTTAATCCTTACTTAATTATAATAGTGCTTTTAGTCCATATAAAACAATTATGCACTCAATTTTAGTCCCTACTAAATCTAAATTTGTTTAATTATGCTTAAACTTTTAAGTCCCTACTAAAAAAAATTACACACTTTTTAGGGTTAATTAAGTTTTTAGTCCCTATAAATATTCTCAGTTTTGTTTTTAGTCCCTACAAAATAAAATCACACCTTTTAGTCCCTGTGACATTTTCCTTAAGCATTTTAGGGACCAAAACATTGATGGAAATTTTTGACAGGGACTAAAAATGCTAATGGAAAATTTTTATAGGGACTAAAAATGCTGATGGAAAATTTTATAGGGACTAAAAAGTGTGATTTTATTTTATAAAGACTAAAACCAAAATTCTGAATATTTACAGGGACCATTTACTTAATTAACCCTTATTTTTATTCCTGAATATCACTTTCCATAAATTTATCTTATGGTGGTTGTGATAAGAATAAGAATAAGAATTCAATTGAATTTCTTATCTTTCCTTCATTCAAATCCAATGAGTTTGTTCCTCCACTTTTGTGGATTTGTTTCTTTTTTTATTTTATCCACTAGTGTTGTGAACTGATTAATGAATAAGTTCCCTTTTGATCTTATCCATTAGAGTAACTGCTGCCGCAATTTTTGCTAAAACAGTTACCAAATCTATATAAATAGAGGAATCCACTCAGTTCAAAAAACACACCAAAGAGTTTATATTGAATTGTCGAGAACTCTTTTTCTCTTCTCCCTCCAGCTTGTGTTGACGAGCTATTCTTCTCTTCATCTCCTTTTTCTGTCCCTTCGAAATTAAGAGTGTTCTTAAGACCTTAGTCCCCATTTGGTATAATGTTCATTTAGAATTAAGAAAGGTCTTAAAAACATAGTCCCTTCGATAATGTATGTCCCTTCGGGATAAAGAGTACTTTTAAGATCATAGTCGCTTTTGGAACTAATGTCTCGTCGAAATTAAGAATCATCTTAACAGTATATAAATATTCTTTCAATATTTTTATAATTGAGGAGAAATTAAAAAGTCAAAATGGTGGTATCATTATATTTGAGTTGTCGTAGTGCCATATTGATATTTTGGAGAAATTAAAGTTAGAATGGTGGTAACACCATATTTGAGTGGTTTCAACACCACAACATAGTGGTAACAATACCATATTAAAGTGGTTTCAGGATTAAAGAGTGGTCTTAGTACCATATTTGAGGGTGTAAATCTCAAAAGATTTTCTACAATGCAGTAGTTAACCGCATAGTTGTAGCTAGACTTGTTTTATCCTGGAGGCGGCGTGGTTGATGGTCTGCCTTACACAACTTTGAGTAGTGTCACAAAACGTCTTAAAGAGAGGGACCTGGTCGTGACTCAACCTAGTAACAACTTCGGTAGATATTCTTTTTCAAAAAAGAATTTAAAAATCCAAATACAACATTTTGAAAATGAAAAAACAAACGTATGTAAATTGTAATAGTAATAATTTAAAACTTGTTTTCAGGTCACCTTATAAACGGTCCATAGCCTCCATGTCACGTCTATAGTTGCTTCCAAAATTGATGAATAGTAAAAAAAAAAATTATATGCCTTTGAAGTCATCTTCAAGATCTTTGATATCATAGGACTCATTGGAATTCACCATACCTTTGCTCCTACGCTCCTTTCTTTTACTTTTCTCATCTACAAACTAAAAAAAAAAAGGATAAGATAGAATATAAAGTGATTGGAATTTGTAAATACGTACTAGACTCTTTTAAGGTATCAAAGTACCTTTAAGTGCATACTTTTGTTTCTTTTTGACTAGGCATAAAAGGATTTGAGATAATTTGACTGAAGCAGCTGCGATTGCAGCACCTATCCATATCCACCATTTACATGTAGTAACTATACACAATACAATTTTTTTTTAATTGTTATATAAGCATATTGATCACAAACTTTTAATTTTTGGTCTTATCTTGATGCCAAATCCTAATCCCATACTTCAATTTGAATTGTGATATAAGCATATTTATCTCAAACCTTGTAATATCTTATTTTAAAATTTAACATGAAATAACAATGTCTACTTTGGAATAAGCAGTAAATAATCACCTGGAACCGATCTAACTCAAATGATATTAGAACTTACGTACCATGGGAAATCAAAGCTGATTTTGTTGGCTTTACCAAAGCTAAAATGTATTTTGATTCTCCAAATTAACATCTTGTGTCGAATTCCATAAATAGAATACACATCCAGTTAAATTAAGATAATATTCTTGGAATCCACTGCGGTTACAATTTCTCCAACATCTCACCTTATTACATAGTGATAATTCAGATGATAATAAGCATGATAGTAAGATTACTTGTATTGCAAGTTACTAGCTTTTCATTGTACTTTAGAATAAGGATTGTACTATCCTTCTAGTATAAATACTCTCTTGTAATCACTTTGAGACTTAATGAATCATTTTCACATTTTCACTAGATTCTTAATATTGCAAGTTACTTTCTTTTCATTGTACTTTAGAATAAGTATTGTACTATCCTTCTAAGATAGTACAATAACTTATAGTATACATACCCTCTTGTAATAACTTTGAGACTTAATGAATCATTTTCACATTTTCACTAGATTCTTAATACACCTTGCAATCATTATAACGATAAATCACATGATCTTCAAAAGATGCATTGTCCATATGTTTGGTCTTCCCTCCTTTCTCGTAAAAACCTCATCAGGTTCCCTCCAAGTTTGTGTATCCTCCCATTTTTGGAACCCTTCATCACTATTATATCCATAACACAAATCTGAATTTCCAATATCAACATTATATTCTCCATCATCACCTACTAACTGATAAGGGCTAAAATATTGTTATTTTTCATAACACTTATCGACTTGTTTTCAAGAAATCAATCATAAAATCCCAAATATCGTTTATCTTAGTATCGTTAAAATGTGTTGCATATTTCTAGAATTTTTTAGAATGCATTAGTAGATTTGATTAAGACTACACATGTAGTAAGAAATGTCATGACGAATCTAGAAAGAAGCATCTAGAATATGACATACACATTGTAAATAGACAAGCATGTACTCATTTGTAATTAATCCAAATCAATCCAATTTGGAGGGAAATACAATATATTCTTGCTCCAAGTCCTCAGAGTACTTGCTATTATATTCCAACTATCAACTATAGCCTTCTTCATTATTCAACTACACTCTAAACTAACTCTACTACCCAAAATACTAATAGTGGCATCAGAGCCACGTTCGATCATATATTGGGTGTAGAAAATTTATCCACCTATTTCCAACCAAACCCTCCTTATATCCTACACAATTTCTAAATTTTTCCCTAAGACATGGCTAATACCATTCAACCGTCATCTATGACTATCCCTACTTTCAATGCTGAAAACTATGATTTTTGGAGTATTAAAATGAAGACATTTTTTTTCTCTCAAAATTAAAGGGAAATTGTAGATGAAGGATTTACTATTTCCGTAGACATTTTAACTCTCAATGCAGCTCAGAAAAAGGAGTTGAAGGAAAATAAACAGAAAGATGCAAATGCATTGTTCTTTTTGCAACAAGCGGTAGCAGACAATATATTTCCAAGAATAATGGGAGCTACAAGTGCCAAAGATGCCTGGGGTACACTAAAGGAGGAGTTTGAAGGAAGTGACAAGGTATGCGCCATTAAACTTCAGACTCTAAGACATGAGTTTGAGTTATTAAAAATGAAAGAGTTTGAGACCGTAAAAGACTGTCATACCAAGATAAAAGAACTAGTGAGTCAAATGAGAACTTACGGGGAGAATATTCTCGACAAAAGAATTATTGAGAAAATTCTAATTTCTATTCCTCGAAAGTATGATGCAATTGTTACTACGATTGAGCAAACCAAAGATCTGTCTACTTTGTAGGTGACAGAATTAATAGGCTCACTAGAAGCTTATGAGCAAAGATTGAGTAGGCATGATGATGACGATATAATTGAAATGCCTTTCAATCAAAGCTCAAATTATGGTCTCAAAATAAAGGATTTGGAGGAAAAAGAAAAGTGGAGAAAATTCTAGAAACAAAGAGATTTCTATAAATTTCTCAAAGAAAAGTCAATATGATTATCCTCCATGTGGCATATGCAAGAAGACAAATCTTGCCGAGAAATATTGTCGATGGCGCGGAAAACCACAATGTGGACACTGTAATAAATTCGGACATGTGGAGAAGAACTGCTACAACAAAAATAAGCATCAAGCAAACTTCGTTGAAGAGCATGAGTGTGAGAAGGACCAACATGACTATGACCAACATTTTTTTTATGTGACCCAAGATTCCAATGACGAATTAAGTAGAAATTGGTACTTGGATAGTGGTTGCAGCAATCACATGGCCAAAGATGAGAGCATCATCAAGGATATTGATGACTCTGCCAAAGTAAAGGTTCGATTGGGAAATGGCTTAGCCGTGGATCTAAAGGAAAAGGCACTGTTATAGTGGAGACTAAAAGAGGTACGAGGTTCATCAAAGATGTCTTATACTAGTTCCAAATCTTAAAGAAAATCTTTTGAGAAATGTTGGAGAAAGGATATATTATACATTTTGAAGGAGACACATGCTCAATATTTGACAAACAATCACAAAAGGCAGATCAAAGTTGAAGTTGATGAAAATGCTAGCTGGAATTGGAATGAAGGACAAGTTTAGAGAAGCAACATTACCATTCCAATACAACAATCAAACAACGAAGCTATAGAAGAAGCAACTAAAGAACCAGGTATGCCACTTTCTCCTTCTCAAGAAGAAAATTCTTCACCAAAATCTACTCCAACAAGTGAATGATCATTGGGGGATATATATGAAACTTGCAACTTGGCCAAACATGAGCCTGAAAACTATGAAATAGCGTCAAAACTAGAATTATGTGCCAAAGGCAATGAAGGAAAAGATCTAAGACTAAGAAAATCTTTGAATGAGCTAAAGAAAGATCCTTGAGCATGGAGAAAAAGAATTGACCAGCATTCCATCAACGGAGGATTTGGCTAGATCAAGATTTGAGCTACTACGAACAATGCTTGGAGTTACCGAAATATGCATCAAGGAGGAGTGTTAAAATGTGCTTCATATTTCTAGAATTTTCTAGAATGCGTTAGTAACTTATAGAATCTTAAGAATCGATGTACATGTATAGATTTCTCTAGAATAGTTTAGTCGATTTTAGATTTAATTAAGACTACAAATGTAGTAAGAAATGTGATGAAGAATCTAGAAAGATGCATCTAGAATATGACATACACATTATAAATAGACAAGCATGTACTCATTTGTAATCAATCCTAATCAATCCAATTTGGAGAGAAATACAATCTATTCTTGCTCCAAGTCCTCACACTACTTACTACTATATTCCAACTATCAACTATAGCCTTCTTCACTATTCAACTACACTCTAAACTAACTCTACTACCCAAAATACTAACAAGTATAACATGTCAGAAAGCTATTACATCCAATTTCTATACAATTTAGTAGGTTTAAGACAATGACAACACCAATGTTGATAAATCAAAGGCAAGCACACACTCAAGAGTTATGTAGAGCATCATAAAGACATCTGGAGACAACCACGATTTACTAAGCATGCATGGTGAGATGAAGGCTAGCCTACGCAGAGGATTCTAGAATAAAATGCAAAAGTCGATTCGCTAAGCATGAAAGTCCTACTTAGCGAGAAAAGACGGTTAAGGATTCTAGAAGGAAAACCTAAGGCGGTTTGCTAAGCACAAAAGTCCTGCTTTGCAAGCAAAGTCAGTTTAAGGAAGAATGTCTGAAGAACAACTGGTTTTTTCCTCCTTTGAAGAAACCTCAATTCGCTAAGCAAATATTTATGCGCTTAGCGAATCTGCTATTTTGCGAACCTCTATAAATAGAAAAGCAAGTAATTTGTAAAGGTAATCTATTGTAAACCTAGAATAATATAGAGAGCGAACAATGGAAGAGAGTGGTTGGAGCCATTGGAGTGCCAAGGAAGTTTGGGAACAGGCTTGTTGATGCTTCTCTAAAACAAATCTCCTTTGTTTGTCATGCAACACATGAGTAACTAAACTCTCTATTATGTTGAGATTAGATGTAAAATAGCTAGGAATCTATGTAGTACTCTTAGTCTGACTGGTTGTATATGATCTATGTTCTCAATATAATTATAATCTAAATCTTTTCATAATACTTTTTTGTCGATGTAGTGTGCAACAATTGATCTTTTGATTTAGTCGGACCCTGTAGTAAGATTGGCTATCTAAGGGACATGGTTTAAATTATGTATAGGTGTTATAGCTCGAGAGATTGTGGGTAGGTCTATATTTATGTATAACTTTTAGGTCATATTCCATAGAAACAATTTGCTATTTTACCGCCGTGGATTGGAAGTCAACTGTTTCTATGTTATCTCGCGTTGTTAAAATGTATACAATTAGTTAAGAGGAAACTTATGAAGAATAGTTATTGAAATTCAATCAGAGGACAATTCTATCTATATTTATTCAGTTTACTTTGATTCAAACCCTAAAAACACTTTATAAACTTGTTAAAAAAATCTGTCGGTACAAACTTAAATTATCTAAGTGCGGTCTCTGTGAATACAATATTTTATTTGTTTGATAAAACTGACATGCATACCACTGTACCGGAGTAAAGCCAATCGGTCAAAACTCCTTTAAACCATCGTATGTTGCGTTAACAGAAATACTAGTAGCCGTATTCCAAACTATCGTATGTTGCGTTAACAAAAATACTAGTGGTAGTACTCCCCCACAACCATAAGTATATCAATACAACTTTCTTCTTTATTCAAAGCTTATCATGATTGATGAATATTGTTTCAATCAAACCCGAAGAAGAATAACTTCAACTCTTACAATATGCACTGCGCAACTTTGGACTCAAATCACGTTCTGGTTCACATGATCTCAAATCAACTTTATCTTTCTTTTTTTTTCCACTGCAAAATGTTGCACAAGAGTACCTTTCTCTACAACTTTTTTTAAAAGGAAAAGGAGAAGATAAGTGTATGGATAGTTTGTGGTGTTTTTTTTTTGGTAGTGTTACAATGTAACAAGGCAAAAGAAAAGAAAAAAGAAAGAAGAGACGAAATTAAGTTCCAAACTTATCTCTCAGAATGAGAGATTTCATGCCAGACGGAGGGTAGTTCCAGTGAGCAGAGTACTGTGATAGTTTGCGGTGTTTATTTGTATTCATAGCTCCTGGTTAGTTTTATTGGTATTAGGTGATTTTAAGTGTTGTTGGTTGCCTGAGTAAGGATCAGATGTATTCTTTTCTTGTATGCTTGTTTCTTATACATTTTTACACCCACAAAGTATACCTTGTACTTGTGGTGTGTTCCTTTTAAAAAAATTGTTTTTTCTTCTAAAAAAAAAAAAAAGGAAAAAGGGCATTTTTCATCCCTTAAGTTTTAAAAAGTTGCGATTTTGGCCCCCTATTTAAAAAAATTACAATTTTGACCCCTTTCATCCCAAAATTGATGAGAAGACGCCACGTGTCCCAAAAAAGGGGCCATAATCGCAACTTTTTGAGAAGATAAGGGGTCAAAAGATCATATTTCCCTTATGTTAGGGGGTCAAAAGAGCATATTCCCCTAAACATAGGGGTCACTTTTGTCATTTTTTTTCATAGGGGACCAAAATCGCAACTTTATAAACTTAAGGGGTGAAAAGTGCACTTTAGCCAAAAAAAAAAGCAAAGGAGAAGATAAGCTTTCCTTAATACACCCTCCGTTCACTATTATAAACAAAACTTTATTCTTTAGGTTCATTTAATAAATTATGTGTGAAGTCTATATTATAGACCACATATATACATACCCTTCAATAATTGTGTTAATAAAGTAATCTGATTTATTTTTCTTTTCTTTAGAAAAGAAGTGTTGGAGGAAGGTAACACTTGTCGAACTTTTTGTAGTGAAAATTAAAGAAAATGTTGGTTTGATTAGATTATGTGGAACATGAAATCTTAAGAGAGCCAATTGATTACTTTGTTTGCAAATTTCCTATCCAAAAGAGTTGAAGTTCAAAGATGTGGTCTATGATTGGTTATGCATCAAGAGTTGATTTTGAGTAAATTAATTATGATTAAAAGTGATCGAAGATAAAATGATTTATGTTTGGATAGTTGAAGTATAAATTTGTTAATAAATAACAATAAATTATACTGGGAAGAAACCAAACATAAAACTGAAACAACATTTCTTATGTCTTGGTGAGTATTCTTTTTATATGTGCAACGTCTTGCACATAAACTACTATTCACTCAGCAACATCCATCATGATTATTACAATAGAAAAGATAGTTGTGTTGAGTATCATATACTTATTATGGTTGTGGTGGAGTACTGGTGCTGCTACTATTCTTGTTAAAGCACAAAGTGATAGTTTGAAGCCTGGCGATACCATGAATAACTCGTTCATTTTGCATTCTAAACAAGGCAAGTATTATCTTTCTTTTGCTAATTCAGATGGTTATAACAACGACAGATACTTATGTATATTTAATACTGCGGGTGGTAAAATAAATGTAGTGTGGACTTATGATAGAAATCACCCCATTAATTCAGCAGTTCTATCATTAGACTACTCTGGTGTGCTCAAAATAGAATTTCAAAATAGGAAATTACCAATCATCATTTACTCTTCACCTCAACCTGTAAACAACACTGTCGCCACTATGTTAGACACCGGTAACTTTGTGCTTCAGCAAATGCACCCAAATGGGACAAAGAGTATATTATGGCAGAGTTTTGATTATCCCACAGACACTATGATCCCAACAATGAAGTTAGGTGTTAACCGAAAAACAGGACATAATTGGTCATTAGTTTCAATGATTACTGATTCCCTCGTAAGTTCGGGTGAATTTAGTCTTGAATGGGAACCAAAAGAAGGCGAATTGAACATTAAATATCGTGGCAAACTGTATTGGAAAAGCGGAAAACTTAGAAGCAACGGATTATTCGAGAACATTCCAGAAGAGGTTCAACGTGGGTATCGATATGTGATCGTCTCTAACATGGATGAAGACTCGTTTGCGTTCGAAGCAAATGTTAAGAAGTTTATAGGATGGGAATTATTCCCTACGGGGCAGTTATGGAGTACTGAAGGAGAGATAGCTAATGCGGATATGTGTTATGGATATAATAGTGATGGAGGGTGCCAAAAATGGGAGGATAAACCAACTTGTAGGGAACCTGGTGAGATGTTCCAGACAAAGATTGGTAGTCCCGATTACGACAATGCAACATCTGAAGACAATGCAATTCATGTCTACGGTGATTGCAAGGCATTTTGTTGGAGAAATTGTAATTGCACTGGATTCAAAGAATACTTTGCCAATGGCACTGGATGTATATTCTATTCTTGGAGTTCAACCAAAGATCTTAATTTTGGGGACAATGGTAACTTTCATGTCTTGGTAAAGCCAACAAAGGCAGCCCCAAACGTTACCCATGGTAAATCTTACTATGTTTACATTGGATTTAAATGTTCAACTAGTTTTATAACGACATCTAACAAAAATTTACTATTAATTTATTTCAAACCACTTTTGCAAATGTATTTTGAATATATGCCTTAAAATCTCATGTTGGATTTGGAAAATATCGTCTTAGTTACTCTCCCATGCGCTATGCGTATAGGAGCATAACATATTTGGAATTTCAAGGGTTCCTATGTATGGACAGTGCACTAGACGCATGAGATCGGATCTGCGCGAGGCGTAAAGAACTGGTCGGTCGCTTGAGCTGCGCTAGGCGCAGGAGGTGGTGCGCTAGGAGCACAATGCATTACTCCCCTCATTTTTTCCTGCTTTTAGAGTGTATAAAATCAGGAGTGTTTGTATTTTGTTGATTATTTGACACTAAATCGATCATTGACGTTAGCAACGAGTGTGTCAACGACTAATTACATTTCATTTAAAAAAAACGACAGATTTTTTTTTGTTTTGAAAAAACAAAAAAAACGACTAATTACGAAACTCAATTGTTATAAAGACCGCTTTAATATATATATATATATATATATATATATAGTAAAATTCTAATTATATTGGTACAAATTAATATATTTTCTTTTTTCGGTAGTCATTTTTCACTTCTTTTCTAAAAGGAGCAATAGTTATTTCTAGATGAAACTTAGAGATATTATGTCTTTGATTAACATCCGATCAATGACATAATGTATCTATATTTCTTCTATATTAAACCATTAGACATAATATATAGAATTACAAAACAACCTTTTCTAAAACTTTTGATACTAAAATAATAAAAGTTTGAGACAAATATACTTGAATCACCATTAATTTGATACTAAACAAAATATACTTATTACAATAAGTTTTATGAAAACAAAAATGTAATTTCCATTAATAATTTTGACCAAAATATAAATAATATACAAAAATATATTCTTTATAGTCAATGCAGGTAAAAAAAGGTGGATATGGATAAGTTCAGGAATAGCAGCTGCCTTACTCATGATATGCCTATTCATCATATTCCTAGTAATAAAGAAACAAAAGTATGGGCTTAAAGGTACCGAAAAACATGGAAAATAGTCTGCTACATACTTTTTTAAATCTAATCCCTTTTTTACTCTCTTTATATCTCTTTATTTTTTTCTGGCTATGCAGAGAAGAAAACTAAAAGACAAAAATCCTATGATATCAAAGATCTTGAAGACGATTTTAAAGGACATGATATAAAAGTGTTTAACTATACAACAATTTTGGAAGCAACTATGGACTTTTCCCCTGACAAAAAGTTAGGAGAGGGAGGCTATGGACCAGTTTATAAGGTGACCTTAAATTTAAATTATTGTAATTATACATTAATGATCAAGTTTGTTTAAAAGCATGTTTTAAATTACTATTCATCCGATTGGACCTAAGAAGATGCTTGGTCGGGTGAGATCCGGCATGTGCTCCGAAGCCCAAGTCAGTAAGGGCTTCAAGAGAGAATGCGGCCATTTTATGGGTAAGAAATGTCATACTTGACGCGTGACTAAGTTTGGGTATATATGATGGATAAGTAGGGTTTTGGCTGATAAGCCTTCACCTAGACAGTTGTCCCTAGAGGGACGGGAGTAACCATCAGAGTAGTCCACAACGTATAATCTGGACACGTAGGTGAGGAACTCTCGGTCTAGAGCGTAATCTAGTGGGATATAGGGCTGTTAGCTTGTATTTTCAACAAGCTATAATAAATGTGGTCAAAGAAGTTTGAACTAAGATTCGAAGAGAATGAAGCAAGCTCAAGTCTCAAGTTCGACTGTCGAAGAGAAGTCCAGAAGATGTGCTGATCGAGAGGATGGTTCGACGGAGCGAAGAAAATGTCGAAGGACGGTTGGCATCGAAGAGAGGAACTAAATGGCGGTTTCTCGTTGAAGAGGCGTTATTTGGAATTTAAATATGCCTGTAGCAGTTATTAGCGGTTACGTCTTGAACGTGTCTTTAAGCAGTTAATAAATAAAAGTAGCATTTTCCTCTATGGAAAACGGGTCACAATTCAAACATACTGAAAGCTTACACACTTAAACTATCCGCACACACACAAGGAGAACGAGTAAACAAGCCATAATGTATGAATCTGTGTACCCACCTTTTTACATTCATTACTTTAATGCAATTCTAGTTTAATCTCTTTTTTAGACTCTTTTTTTTCTACTTTTTTTTTAATCCTTTAAAGCTTTTGCATCGATCCATTGAAGATAATCTCGACGGGTCTCACCCTCTTTCTGGATTTCGACGGTTATATTCATAGTTTGCTAGAATAGTCACCAGACGAAGTTGAACAATCAAACACAAACGGTCTTGAGATTTGCTGGCTGATCTCACTCGCCCTTGTCTTAAAACCAACTCAGTAGTTTACCAAAATCCAGGGTAAACAAATTGGCATGCCCAGTGGGACGGTTTGTGTTTTTACTCAAAGTCGTTCCTTGTGTTCAACTTTCGGTGATTTTTTGTGTGTATGGTCTTGAGGAGTAGAAAGAAACTCACAGAAATGGTACGTTCTACTCGCAGTAATGAGCCACCATCAAGCCCAACAAGGGCATATATGGATAATTCACCATTAAATGTAAATCCACAACAAAGTCCACATACAACGCCATCCCATGGCGCAAATATATCATCAACCGTTCCCGTTACATCTTCGACGGTTGTAGCGGTTACACAATCTAACGTGAATTTTGGCAATCCGTTAGTTCAAAATCCATGGTCCTTTGATTCGTCAAATCTTAGGAACCAAAAATATATAATGCCTTCATCTTTTATGATGGCCTCCATAATAGTCCACATGTTGTTTTAGAGAATTTAAATACGATTCACCCTTAGTTTTATTATCCTAGGCCGAGTGTTTTTTAAACCTATGCTTCCTTGGTTGCCTTAAAATAATGGAAGATAGTAACCATGAAATGGTCAATATGCTGACTCCACAAATTGGAACGATATTTAACCCTTTAATTAGGGATACCCATAGTAGTTATTTGGCACTATCAAACCAGATGGGGCGAATCATTGATTTCTTTGGCGCTCCTCCAAGGCGAAATGTGCAAATACCTCAAGTTCAGAATCATAGGCCTGCTGAAATGCATGTCAATAGACCTAATGCAGGAAATCTTATCAATCAAGTGCCCCAACCTGTGGTCGAACCATCAGCGCTAGGGGTGTAGGAAAGAGTTCCAATTTTGGTTCAAAGGAACCAAAATCCTGATCAATTAGTTAGGCAAGCCCAACAATTTAATTTTATGGTCAAAACAATATTGCCAACGTAGTCGAAACCCTTTTGACTCAAAATGGATTCAATTTGGGTCTGCATAGACCTAATTTCGTGTCACCTTTACCTAAGTATGTGACAATGGAGGAATTACCTAGGGGTTGGAAAATCCCTAAATTCACCAAATTTGGTGGAGAAACTAATGAATCCACTGTTGAACATATCGCTCGTTACTTGACAGAAGCGGATGACATAACAAACAATGAGAACTTGAGAATGAAATTTTTCCCATGTTCATTGACAAAGAATGTCTTTACTTGGTATACAATGTTGCCTCCAGGGTCCATCTTTACTTGGAGTCAATTAGAAAAGGCTTTCCATGAACAATTATACATGGGACAATCTAAGATCAGTCTCAAAGAATTGGCAAGTGTTTGACGTAAAACGACAGAATCTATCGACGATTACTTGAATAGATTCAGGCTTCTCAAAGCTAGATGTTTTACTCAAGTGCCTGAACATGAATTAGTCGAAATGGCTGCTGGCGGTCTAGACTATTCTATTCGAAAGAAATATAGCACAGCTAGCAGATAGAGTCCGACAAGTCGAAAGACTTAAAGCTGAAAAAGAAAGGGCTAACAAGTATGGTGGCAAAAAAGAGAAGGTTACTTATGTCGATACTAATGACAACAACCAAGATTTCGACGTTGGTTGTGTTGGAACAAAATGTGTTTAGCATTACCCTTTATGTTTTGATGATAACAATGTATTAAAAATTGTCAATTGGATATGCTAATATTTGTTCAAGTGTGCAGGACCATAGACAAAAATTTAGTGTCTCTTTAAATCATAGGTTCTGGAAGAACAAATGAGAGCAATGGAATCAACAAGAAGGAAGCTTGAAACATCTTAAGAAAAGAGGTTCTGAAGACAAGCGGTTCTGAAGAAGCTGACGTCATCAGAAGCACTCTCCTCATAAGCTGGTCACCAGAAGTTGACGTCATCAGAAGCATCTGAAGATCATCAGGAGCTGGAAGACTGAAGAACTTCAAAATGTTGTTCAAATGAAGATTAAATCACGCCTATCATTGCAGAAGATTGGGAGAATAAAACAACGACTAATTCAAATGGATTTGAAGGCATTGGAAGCTTATTCAGTTGAGAGCGTTGAAAAAGGACATTTGTACGAAGTGTACAACCACTATCTCCTCTACTCTGTTTTTGTGTCTGCTAGTATAAGATTAACAGCTGTGCCTGCAACGGTGTTCCTCCAGACTTGGAATGAATTTGAAATTGATCCTTCATAGGACAATAACCAAATCAGGCATAAGATCATTGGTGATTTGATCAAGTTTCAAACGACTCTATTTGATGTGCTGGAAATTTCCAACGTATCTTTCACACCTCTATATAAAGGAGTGAAGACCTGCTGTTTGAAAAGTTAAGACTGATACAACAATTTACAAGTGCCAAAACTCTGCTGAAATTGTTTCACATCAAAAGTTCACTTAGAATTTCTTATCAAAGTTCATATCTTAGAAATTCTAGAGTCTTAAGAGTTTGTATCTGATTTGCATTGTGAACACCACTGATTGTATATCAAGTGTTCAACCTCAAATAAATTTCTTTGTAATTCTGTTTGAATAAAAGTCTCTTGCAGTTGTGCTTGAGCATAGGAAGTCTCTTGATTGTGTTCTTGAGCATAGGAAATCTCTTGCAGTTGTGCTTGAGTAATTTGAAGTCTCTTGCTAGTTGTAGCAGTGAGCAGTTGTAATCAGATATTACATTTTAGTGAACTCTCCTTGGAAGTGCAAGAGGGACAGGACTACTTCCGGTTTGTGGAAGGAACCTGTATAATTGTTTTGTTTCTTTCTTTTGTCTCTCTCTGTTTCTATCCGCTGCATTTAGATTCTGATTATCACATCAGAAGTTGAATTCTATCTACTTCTGATTAGTGACTTCAGTAAGAGAAAACGAAAAAAAAGCTAACACAATTCAACCCCCGCCCCTCTCTTGTGTTTTTCTCACCTTCAGGTTGAAGTCCTGTCGAGGAAAGCGAAGTTAATATCGCTGAACTGCAACTAGGACCCCCATTCGTATGTAGATTGATGAAACCTTCCAATTGGAAGAATCCCGAGGAACCAAAAAATGACAAGTTTGTGTCTAAAACTTACACATTTGATGTCACCAAATGTGATGAGATTTTTGATCTGTTGGTCAAAGAAGGCATAATGATAGTGCCGAATGGTTTGAAATTACCTCCTCTTGAGCAAAGGCAAAAAAGAGGATATTGTAAATTCCATTGTAATTTTGGTCATCAGGCATCTCGTTGCGTGGTTTTCAAGGACTCAGTGCAAAAAGCACTAAACGAAGGCAGGCTAATATTTGGAGACAAACTAAAGCAGCCTATGCAAGTTGATGATCCTTTGGTGAGATCAGATTCCATGTACCTGGAAGTTGCAGGCTTGAACATGGTGGAAATATCCGAGATCGATCCTATAGCGGCTACTGATGGTCCAAAGGTTGATGTCGAAATGGTTACTGGAGGCCATAGATGTGCTAATACGGTAATTACTGAAGATCAGTATGAAGAAAAAATACAAGTGGTATTTCCAAAAGCTAAAGAAAATCTCATTGATTTTCTTAACAGATTTAAGATTTCTAGTTCTCCGGTTATGCTGTGTCTCAGATGTAGCGCCATTTTTGACAAGAAAGCTGCGAAGAATGTTAAAGGCTTTCAACCCAAAACGAAGCGAAAAGGAAAATGGGCTGACAAAAGGCCTAACTTTAGTTTTGACAAATCAAACATTCCTTTCAAAGACACATCCCCAATTGCAAACCAGAAGAAGGGTCCAGTAGAAACTTTCACTCCTCCCTCTAAATCACCAAATAATCAATGGATATTTTCTGAAGGTAAGAAGCCTAATCACAAGTCTCTGACTGAGCAGTGGGTATCTTCTGGTGGGAAGAGAAATATTGGATATAACAATCAGAATGAGATGTTTGATAAAAAACAAGAAGAAACATCTGATTCGAAGAGGTTCCTCCATAACGTCAACTATAAAGGAAGAAATCCTATGACAAAAACTCAATGGCGAAGGTTCCAGCGTCATAAGAAGAATGATGCCTTCAAGGATGTTTCGAACATTGAGAAAAATGTTGACAGAGGAAAGAGCCAAGAACCAACTTTCTTCGACGCATTTAGAAAGCTTGCTACTGAGAGAATATTTCCTCCACTTTCAGTTGTGAAGAAAGGCCTTTCAGTCGAAGATGAAGAACTAACTTCAAATTTCACTGATTCCGAAGCCAGCCTCAATATAATTCTTGTCGTATCAATGCTCCCATTTGAATATGACGTTATATCATAGGTTACGGAAGATGAAGAGGATTTCATCGAAGAAATGACGGCTCACCAGCCAAAATGTTATTACGTGATGGATAATGGTTGTGTAGAAGGCTAACAAGCTATGTTCGAAAAACCTGATCACACATGCAACATCATCTTGGACCTTTGTTCATCCAGACTAAGATTAATGATGTTGGGATAAATCTATTGTCGTACTATCTCTTAAAAAAGATTGGCTTATCAGAAACTAATTTGAAGCCATACAATGTAGTTCTTTGCAACTACGAAGGGAAATCTTGAAATTCCCTCAGTGCTGTTGAACAGAGGCTAACTACAATTTGCTACTTGGCAAAGAGTGGATACATGGTGTTGGAGCTGTTCCTTCAACAATGCACCAAAGACTCTCTTTGGAAGGAAAATGGCTTGCTGGAAAACATCGAAGCAGACCAAAGTTACTTCGTGGCTGAAGTTGCAAACATCACAAAGAAAACCTTCGACAAGCAATTGGCAAGAATTGGGCCATGCCTTATGTCTGTAGTTGGTTATGAGAACCATGGCCGTTTCCTTTGGTCAATGAAATTACATCCAAGAGATGGTTTCATTTGGAAGAAGGAATGTGTTGAAGATGATATGATGAGGACTACAGCCTCTATGTATGAAAGAACCCTATCCTTAGGGCATCCTGAAATTGGAGTCTCACCGTCTGGGTGGGAAGATGTCAGCGTTGATGACGACTAGACCAAATGTTTGGGAAAAGATTACAGCTTTTGTGGCCGAAAACAACGAAAAAGCGGCTTTGGAAGCCGAGATAGAACAAGAAAGATCAACCAAAGATGCTGATGATGATTTTCGATTCAGTTTGATTGAAAGCTAAAGGTTAGATTGTATCTATGATAATGAACCTTTGGGTTTCGAGAAAGATCCAAAGGGATCAACTGAGAAAATGAAGGATCAGGACCCTTTGGAAGAAGTTGATCTGGGTGATGGTTCAATAAAAAGACCAACTTATATTAGTACCAAGATTGACAAAGACATCAAATTCAAATTATTGAAGAAATACAAAGACTGTTTCTCTTGGGATTACAATGAAATGCCAGGTTTGAGTCGAGATGTGGTAGAACTTAAGTTACCAATTCGACCTGACAAAAAGCCAGTGAAATAGACTCCAAGAAGGTTTGCACCACAAATCCAGTCGAAGATCAAAGAATAAATCGAGAGGTTGCTGAAATGCGACTTCATTAGAACTGCAAGGTATGTAGATATGCTAGCTAATATTGTTCCTATTATTAAGAAAAATGGGACTCTTAGAGTCTGTATAGATTTTAGAGACTTAAACTTAGCTACCCCAAAATATGAATACCCTATGCCAGTGGCAGAAATGCTTGTTGATTCTGCAACAGGCCATGAATATTTAAGCTTGTTAAATGACTATTCTAGGTATAATCAAATAAACATTGTTGAAGAAGACGTATCTAAGACTGCTTTTAGATGTCCAAGGGCTTTAGGTTGTTATGAATGGATAATAATGCCTTTTGGTCTAAAAAATGCTGGTGATTTCTATCAAAGAGCAATGAATTCTATGTTTCATGATTTTATAGGACAATTTATGCAAATTTACATAGATGACATTGTTGTTAAATCATCTGCTGAGAAGGATCATTTAGACCAACTTCAAAGATCGTTAGAAAGAATGAGAAAATATGGATTGAAAATGAATCCATTGAAATGTGATTTTGGTGTGCATGCAGGCAACTTCTTAGGTTTTGTTGTGCATAAAAAAGGCATTGAAATTAATCAAAACAAAACAAAGGCAATTTTGGAGACAAAACCGCCTTCGACAAAGAAAGAGCTTCAATCTTTGTTGGGAAAAATCAACTTTCTCAGAAGATTCATTTCGAATCTAATTGGCAGAACTGATGTTTTCTCACCACTAATGCGGCTGAAAAAAGAAGATGTTTTTAAATGGGAACCAGAACATCAAAAAGCATTCGATGTCATCAAGGCTTACTTGATGAACCATCCTATTTTGTTACATCCTCTTAGGGATAAAGTAATGAAATTGTATATAGCTGCTTCAGATAATACTATAGGAAGTATGCTAGCACAAGAAGATGAAAATGGCGTAGAAAGAGCCATTTATTATCTTAGTTGGGTTCTGAATGACGCTGAAACAAGGTATCATCCAAGTGAAAAATTGTGCCTTTGTTTGTACTTTTCATGTACTAAACTTAAGAAATATACAAAGCCTATCGATGTTTATGTTTATTCCCAGTTTGACATAATCAAGCATATGCTGTCGAAGCCAATACTACACAACAGAGTAGGTAAATAAGCTTTGGCACTTATAGAATATTCATTGACCTATCAGCCATTAAAATATGTGAAACGTCAAATTATTGCTGATTTCTTTGTTGATTATTCCGTAATTTAAGAACCATTAAACTTTGTGGATGTTCAACCTTGGAAGCTCTATTTCGACGGTTCCAGCCATAAAAATGGCACTGGAGTTGGAATTTTAATCATTTCGCCTGAATACAAAATAGTTGGCATTTCACTCTAATATTGAGGCCGAATATGAAGCCTTGATAGCAAGACTCGAGATCTTACTCGAATTGGGAGCAAAAGATGTCGAAATTAAAGGTGATTCTAAATTAGTCATAAAACAATTGACAAAAGAGTATAAATGTGTTAAAGAAAATTTAATAATTTACTTTGCCACTACCACTGCTTTATTGAAACG